>LXNI01000011.1_pt1 | contig 192193 bp, 158 predicted proteins | sample 809091 | NCBI WGS metagenome assembly LXNI01 (sample SAMN04870527, study PRJNA318959) | sponge metagenome | biome: 01000161; feature: marine sponge reef; material: water | host: Sarcotragus foetidus | place: Greece: Milos, Mediterranean Sea | collected 2013-05-29 | depth 5-7 m
TCCTCGCCTGCTGTTTGAGAATAATTTCAGACAGCCCTGCGGATACTGGAGCGATCTAATCTACGGCAATCTATCTCAGACAACTATCAACTAGCAACTACCGGCTAGGAACTAATCATCTAGCGGCGATCAGCGCTACCGCAAGGGCCGCGCCCGTGATGCGGATCCGATGGGACCTGAGATACTCACACATCGATTCAGACTCCATGGGAGGCGGCCCGAGGAGTCAGTGTACCCGCGGAGCTAGTGGCTAGTTCACGGTTCTAGACTGCCCACTGCCCACTGCCCACTGCCCACTGCCCACTGCCCACTGCCCACTGCCCACTGCCCACTGCCCTAGACCTCGGTGAGGCCGGCCTTCCGGAATGAGTCGAGTGCTCCGGCGAAGGTCTCATGGGCGGATCGATACTCCAATCCCAGTTCCCGGGCGGCCTGGGATCCGTCATACCTAGCGCCGTAGCGCATCAGGTGCACGGTCTCCCGGCAGATGGGAACCGATCGAACCCGCCGCCCGATGAGATCGGCCAGGGGGCTCAGCGGCGCTAGCAGGGGCCTGGGTATGAACCTGATCGGGTAGCGACCACCGGTCAGCTCACGGATCAGGTCGCAGGCCTGGCGGAGGGTGATGGTGAATCCGCTCAGCACGTAGCGTCGGCCGGCCACTCCTCGCTGCTCGGCGGCGATGTGGCCCCGGACGCAATCCTCGGTGTCGACGATCGAGATGGGGGTGTCCACCAGGAACCTGAGATGCCCGTTCACTGCCTGGAGCAGCAGGTTGCCGGTACCGGTTATCCGGCCGCCGCCCTGGACAGAGGCGGGGTTGACCACCACCACTTCCATGTCCCCCGCTTCGGCAAGGGCCACCAACTCTCCCTGGTGCTTGGATCGGGCATAGTGGCTGTAATAGCGGCCGGTGTGCCGGGTGGACTCGTTCCCCACCGTTCCCGGCCGCTCTCCCAGAGCCGCCACCGTAGAAGTGTGGATCAGGCGCCTGACCCCGGCCCGGCGGGCAGCCCTCACCACGTTGCGGGTGCCCTCGACGTTGATCCGGTACAGGGCAGCCGGATCGGCAGGGCAGAAGGACACCAGACCGGCGATGTCGTACACCACCTCGCAACCCGACATGGCCCGGACCAGGGACTCGGGTTCCTCGATGTCGCCGGCGGACGGTACGGCTCCCAGGCCTGCCAGAACCGACGCCGCCTTCTCCGAGCGCGCCAGACCCCGTACGTTCCGGCCCGATTCCACCAGCCGGCGGATCACCGGCTGTCCTACCACGCCGGTGCCGCCGGTGACCAGGACGGTCACGGATCCGTAGTCCGTCCGACCTGGCGGATCGCTTCGCCGAACTTGACGGCGTAGCCCCAGCCCGACGCGATCGTCACCGCGCCGGCGAGCCACATCCAGTACTCGTCGAAGTAGAGCGGTCCCCACGGGTCCGGGAGCCGCAGCATTGCGAACCCGAGCGCGAAGAACTGGACGGCGGCCTTGGCCTTGCCGGCCACCGACGCCGGAACCAGGGTTCCGTCGATGGCGACCAGGCTCCGTATCGCCATCACAACGAACTCGCGGGTCATGATGATGAAGGTGACCCACACCGATGCCCGATCCACCGAGATCAGGGCGATCAGCACGCCGCTTACCAGGATCTTGTCGGCAGTGGTGTCCAGGAAGGCGCCGACTGTGGAGGTGATGCCCTGACGCCGGGCGATGTAGCCGTCGAAGAAGTCGCTGAGACCTGCAAGGACGACCAGAACTGCCGCGATGCCGAAGAGGTGCCTACCGCTGGTGTGCTCGGTGGCCAGCACCAAGCCGATGATGGCCGGAACGCACAGTACTCGGAAGAGCGCGAGCAGGTCAGGGATCGAAATAGGACTACCTCCCCGCGGCAACACTACACCGCGCGCCGGATTCCTAGCCCGCCCAATCCAGCGAACGTTCCAGCGCCTTGGACCATGCGGCGTACAGCATCTCCCGCTCCGCGGTGGCCATGCGGGGCGACCACCGGTTCGCTTCCCGCCATCGGGCGCGCAGGTCGTCGAGGTCGCGCCAGAACCCCTCGGCCAGCCCGGCCCCGTAGGCGGCGCCGAGGGCGGTGGTCTCGTCCGTTCCGGTACGTACCACCGGAACATCGAGGATGTCGGCCTGGAACTGCATCAGCAGGTCGTTCGCCACCATGCCCCCGTCGACCCGGAGTTCCTTGAGCGTCACGCCCGAGTCGGTCTGCATAGCCTCCAGCACCTCCCGGGTCTGGTAGGCCACCGCCTCCAGGGCGGCGCGGGCTATGTGCGATCGGGTGGAATACCGGGTCAGGCCGGTGATCACTCCTCGGGCATCCGAGCGCCAATGCGGCGCGAAGAGGCCCGAGAAGGCGGGTACGAAGTACACGTCGCCGTTGTCCTCCACCGAGGCGGCCAGGGTCTCGACCTCGGCGGCGGTCGAGATCATGCGGAGGTTGTCGCGGAGCCATTGCACCACCGCTCCTGCGATCGCGACGGAGCCCTCCAGCGCGTAGACAGGCGCTTCGCCGGCGATCTGGTACCCGATCGTGGTGAGCAGGCCGTGGGTCGAGGGGACCATCGCGCCGCCGGTGTTCATCAGCAGGAAGCAGCCGGTCCCGTACGTGTTCTTGGCCTCTCCCGGGAGGAAGCATGTCTGCCCGAACAAGGCGGCGTGCTGGTCGCCCAGGATGGCCGAGATGGGAACCCCTTCGAGGACGCCGGTTCCCAGCCCCACCCGGCCGATGGAAGGAACGATCTCGGCCATCATGGAGCGAGGGATGCCCATGGCGGCGAGCATCTCGTTGCTCCAGGTCAGAGTGTCGAGGTCCATCAGCATGGTCCGGGAGGCGTTGGAAACATCGGTTACGTGCCGGCCGCCCCCGGTACCGCCGGTGAGGTTCCAGAGCAGCCAGGAGTCGATGGTTCCCATCACTGCCAGTCCGGAGGCGGCCTGCTCCGTGAGCCCGTCCACGTGATCGAGTAGCCAGCCGGCCTTCGGTCCGCTGAAGTAGGTGGCGAGGGGAAGGCCCGTAGTGGGCCGGAAGCGATCCATGCCTTGACCCCCCTCCAGTTCCCGGCAGAGCCGGGATGTCCTGGTGTCCTGCCAGACGATTGCGTTGGCCAGGGGCGTGCCGGTGGAGCGGTCCCAGACCACAGTGGTCTCCCGCTGGTTGGTGATCCCCACTGCCACCAGATCCCGGGCGGTCAGGCCCGCCTGCGAGAGGGCCCGGGTGACGACGCTCTCCACGGAGTCGAGGATCTCCGCCGGGTCGTGCTCCACCCGGCCGGGACGGGGGTAGATCTGCTCGAACTCCTCCTGCGCGGATGCCACTACCGCACCGTCGTGATCGAAGACCATGAAGCGGGTGCTAGTGGTCCCCTGGTCGATGGCCCCGACCAATCGCGGCACGTGACTACCTCCTTGCCCCGTCGAGAATGGTTGGAACGGCCAGTACGAGCATCCGGATCAGGGCCGCCTGCCGCCGGCGAGTTCCATGGCTCTCTCAGGATCGTTCAGGAATCGTTCCACCACATCCGCGGCATCGGTCACCATATGGTCGACCTCCTCCCTTTCCGCCGCTGAGAACCGGCTCAGAACGTAGTCGGCCGGATCCATCCGCCCGGGCGGGCGCCCGAGGCCGAGCTTGAGACGCCAGAAGTCGGTTGTTCCGATCGATCCGACTATCGAGCGCACACCGTTGTGGCCGCCGTGGCCGTGGCCCGACCGGAGCCGGAGCCGTCCGAAGGGCAGATCGATGTCGTCATGAATGACCAGTAGATCCCGCGGCGCAACCTTGTAGTAGCTGAGTAATCCCCGGACGGTTGGCCCGGAAACGTTCATCGAAGCGTTCGGGAGTGCCAGCAACGCGGACTCGGTTCCGATGCGCGCCCGGACCACCCGGCACCGGACCCGGCGCGGTCCCCGTCGCAGCCGGGTCTCCGAGCGCCGCGCCAGGGCGGCGATCACTTCGGCCCCGATATTGTGGCGCGTGCCGGAGTAGGCAGGCTCGGGGTTGTGTAGCCCCACGATCACCGGCATGCTGACCCTCGCGGTCGGGACGAGCCTCCGACCGGTAGGAGCATGCCAAGAAAAACGGGGATGGGTTGGCCCGCCGCGCCTCGGCCTGGGGTCCTGGCTCCGGTCATGGGCCAGCGGACACTTTTCGGTACGCTCCTAGGTCAGGCGTCCTGTTGGGGCCCGGTCTCCGTCGCGTCACCATCCTCGCCAACCAGCGCTAGATCCTCGCCTTCCTCATCGGCCTCTTCTTCGGTGAGGGCGATGGCCGGGAGGCTGACCACCAGGATCGGTTGGTCCGGGTCGTCGAGGTACTCGACCCCGCTCGGAGCGGGAAGGTCCGACACGCGAAGGGTGTCGCCGACTCCCAGCCCGGAGATGTCCGCCTGAATTGACTCCGGGATGGCGGTCACCAGCGCCCGCACGTTCACCGTGTTGGCGATCGTTTCGAGGATGCCGCCCCCCTCGCGGATCGCGGCCTGATCCCCGACCAACTCGATTGCCACCACGGCTTCGACCTCGTCAGTGATGGAGATCTTGAGGAAGTCCAGGTGGATGATGTCGCCCCGGGTGGGATGGCGTTGGAGTTGGCGGGCCAGGGAGGTGTGGGTCTCCTCGCCGATCCGGAGGTTGATCACCGCGTTGAGCCCGGACCCCGTGGTCAACGCCGAGCGAAGATCACGGGCGCTGACCGCGATCGAGAGGGCGTCCGATCCCCGGCCGTAGAACGTGGCGGGCACCATGCCGCGGTTCCGGAGCCTTCGGGACCTTCTCGTACCGGTTTTGCGGCCGGTCTCGGCGCGCAGTGTGACGTTCGACATGACAACTCCTCGGACACATGGATGGGGCGGGTGACCGCCGGACCGAACCCGCTACGGAAATATACGCCCCGGACGGACGCGGCGGGTGGACTAAGGATAGTGCCGGCGTCCGCCCTTCATCAAGGGCTCGCCGAAATACGAGCGGACATAGGCGGTGATCTCATCCTGCAGGGCCGCCTTGCGGCCATCGGTAAGGAAGGAGGCGTCGATCGAGTTCCTGGCCAGCCGGACCAGGTCCGCCCGGGTCAGACTTAGGGCTTCGGCGATCGCCAGGTAGTTGTCGCCCACGTAGCCGCCGAAGTAGGCAGGATCGTCCGAGTTCACCGTCACCAGCACGCCCGCGTCCATGAAGCGTTTGAGGGGGTGCCGACCGAGGTCGGGGAATACCTGGAGCCGTTGGTTAGATAGGGGGCAGATGGTCAGGGGTACTCGCTCCCGGGCGAGCCGTTCCACCAGTTCCGGGTCGTCCCAGGCCCTGACCCCGTGGTCGATACGCCGGGCGCCGAGGACGTCCAGAGCCGAGCGGATGTATCCGGCCGGACCTTCCTCGCCGGCGTGGGCGACCGGGATGAGCCCGGCCTCGACCGCCATGCGGTATGGCTCGGCGAACAGTTCCGGCGGGTTGCCCTTCTCGCCCGAGTCGAGACCCACGCCTTGGACATGCTGGAGATGGGGCCGGGCCGCCTCCAACGTTTCGACGGCAGCATGGGCGGGCAGATGCCGCAGGAAGCACAGGATCAGCGTGGAGGTGATGTCAGGTGCGGCGTCTTCCTGTGCGCTCACGAATCCCCGGATCACCGTTCCGATGTCAATGCCCCGCTCGGTGTGGGTCTGGGGGTCGAAGAAGACCTCGGCGTGGCGCACTCCGTCCGCCGCCGCCCGGGTCAGGTAGGCGGACATCAGATCGGCGAAGTCCGACTCCTTCCGGAGCACCGCGGCGGCCTCGTAGTAGATGTCGAGGAAGGACTGCAGATCTGCGAACGCGTAAGCCGCCTCGACCTCCTCGATCGAGCCGTAAGGCAGGTCCACCGCGTTACGTCGGGCCAGGTCGAACATCATCCGCGCCTCAAGGGTGCCTTCGATATGGATATGTAGCTCCGACTTCGGGAGCCCCCGGACGAACCTATCCATATCCGTACGCTCCTCGCGCCGGATGCCTTCACCTTCCTCGCCTGTCATAACCCGACCGCCGGGAATGGGGAGAGGGCGCCGGATGGCGCCCTCTCCGGACTCAGAGTCATGGGTTGTCGATTAGAGGTAGGCGCTGAGCCAGTCCTGGAGGAAGTAGATCAGGCACGCCACCGAGACGATCCACATCAGGACATGGACCTGGGCGGCCTTGCCCTTCACGACCTTGATCAGGGTATGCGTCAGGAACCCTGCCGCGATTCCTACCGTGATCGAATAGGTCAACGGCATCAGGATCACGGCCAGTAGCGCCGGTAGCCCTTCTTCCAGATCGGTGAAGTCGATCTTCTTCAACAGGCCCACCATCAGGAACCCGATCAGGATCAGAACCGGAGCCGTGGCCTGGCTGGGTACCAGCAGCGCCAGGGGCGACAGGATGATGGCGATCAGGAACAGCACGCCGGTAACTACCGACGTCAGTCCGGTCCTCCCTCCCTCGGCTACTCCAGCCGAACTCTCGATGTAGCTGGTGTTGGAGCTCACCCCGCACAGTCCACCGAGTGCTGCGCCCAGGGAGTCCACCAAGAGCAACTCGCGAAGCTTGGGAATCCGGCCGTCCTTATCGGTCAGTCCGGATTGCTCGGAGATGGCGGTGGCGGTTCCCATCGTGTCGAAGAAGTCGGTCAGCATGAAGGTGAAGATCGTGAGAATGGCCGCTAGCGCGCCCATTTCAGCGAACACGTTCCCCATGTCCACGGCACCGATCGTCGAGAAGCTGACGCTGGCCGAGAAGCTGGAGGGCAGGTCGATCACGTTCAGGATCAACGCCACGATGGTGGTGAGGATGATCGTGATGATCATCGCACCCTTTACCTTACGGGCCATCAGCACGAGGGCGATCAGCACCCCGACCAGGGTGGTGCCGGCCGCATACGAGTTCGGGAACACGAACTCGACGATGGCGCCGCCGCTCCGTACCAGGCCTCCGTTGACCAGGCCGATGAAGAGGATGAAGAGTCCGATGCCCACCCCGATGGAGTACTTCAGGCTGTCGGGGATAGCGGCCATCACAGCCTCCCGCAGGCCGAGCACGACCAGGATGGTGACGAGGATGCCCTCCCACAGGATCACACCCATGGCGCCTTCCGCAGTGAGCCCGTCGGTCAGTACCAGGCCGAACGCTACGGCAGCGTTGATTCCCAGCCCTGCCGCCAGCGCAATCGGATGGTTGGCCACCACCCCCATGGCGATGGAAAGCACCCCGGCCACCAGGGCTGTTCCGGCCGCAACCGCTACCGGATCGAGGCCGGTGGCGCTGAGAATGTCCGCGTTGACGAACAGGATGTAGGCCATCACCAGGAAAGTGGTGATTCCCGCCCGGACCTCGGTGCCTACAGATGATCCGCGTTCGGAGACCTTGAAGTAACTGTCAAGTCCCGTCTGGGCCATTTCTCCTCCCTTCAAAGTCAGGATGATGATCCACCTGACCTCACTTTGAGGATAGTGCAAGCACCCGCAGCGCGCCGGGGAAAACCCGACCGATCCCGGCGAGGCGGGCCATCACGCTTCGAGCGGCGGCGCGGAAGCTGTTCGGTAGGAAGAAGGCCGCAGTGAGGACTCCGGGTGGGGCACTGCAGTGTCAACTCCGGTTACAGGGTGTCGCCCGTTTCCGGATCGAAGTAGTGCAGCTTGGTGGTGTCGACCACCAACTCGGTGGACTGTCCGACCCGGGGAGCGTGGTCGGGGTTGACCCGGGCGGTGAACTTGGTCTCGTCGCCCAACGCAGCGGCATCCGTACCCTCTTCGGCCAGCAAGGCCTCGATGTCGGCGGTGATTACGGGCCGGACCGGCACCGCGAAGTGGACGTAGGCCTCGGAGCCGAGTTGTTCCACTAGGGAGGAGGTAACGGTCATGGCGCTTCCGCCGGCGCCTGCCGCCGACCTGATCTCGAAGGCCTCCGGTCGCACCCCGACCACGATCTCGCGTCCGGACCGCTGGGCCAATCCGTCGGGAAGGGAGCCGGAGTCCACGGCCAGGCTGTGGCCGTCGAAGTCGAGCGTGGTGGTGGTTCCATCTGCGCCCACCGTCGCGTAGACGAAGTTCATGGCGGGCGAGCCGATGAAGCCGGCCACGAACAGGTTGCGGGGACGGTCATAGAGCTCCCGCGGAGCCGCTATCTGCTGGAGGTTGGACTCGGTGTCCGTGATCGCCTTCAGGACCGCTACCCGGTCGCCCATGGTCATGGCCTCCACCTGGTCGTGGGTGACGTAGAGGGTGGTGGTACCGAGCCGGGAATGCAGGAGGCCCAGTTCCGAGCGCATCTGGACCCGTAGCTTGGCGTCCAGATTGGACAGGGGCTCGTCCATCAGGAAGGCGGCCGGTTCCCGCACGATGGCGCGGCCCATAGCCACCCGCTGCCGCTGGCCGCCGGACAGTGCCTTGGGCTTGCGGTCCAGGTAGTCGGTGATCTCCAGGATGCGGGCCGCCTCGCCGACCCGTTCCTCGATCTCCTTCTTGGGGGTCTTTCTCAGCTTCAGGCCGAAGGCCATGTTGTCCCGCACCGTCATGTGCGGGTAGAGGGCGTAGTTCTGGAAGACCATGGCGATATCACGGTCCTTGGGGGCCACATCGTTGACCACCCGGTCGCCGATCATGATCTTGCCCTCGGTTATGTCCTCAAGGCCGGCCACCATCCGCAACAGGGTGGACTTGCCGCAACCGGACGGTCCCACCAGCACGACGAACTCGCCGTCGGTGATATCGATGGACACATCCGCAATCGCCCGGGTCTCGCCGCCATAGATCTTGCCGACCGCATCGAATGTGATTCCCGCCATTTTCCCCTCCCTGGGCGCGTCCGACCATACCACTACCTGGGAGGCTGGGAGTGGGGAACGGGGTTTGCCAGTGGCCAGTGGCCAGTGGCCAGTTGCAGTTAGGGCTGGGACTGCGTCAGATCGCACGAACTCCCTCTGATCACTGACCCCCGACCGCTGTCCTCTGTCCTCTGACTACTGAGTCACGCCCGGGCCCGTGTTCTTCTCAGCAACGGCTCCGCCAGCGCCAGGATCCGGTCGGCGGCGCCCAACACCCTTCCCGCCGTGCCCGGCGTCTCCGAGTCCACGAGGTTGCCCATGACCCGCAAGGTGATGCGGGCGACAGCATGGGTACCAACCGCCACCCGCAATCCGGCGTTGAGGATGCCGGGATGGCCGATCAACAGGGAGAACCGCCGGCCCGTCCGCAGAAAGGCGTCGAAGCGTTCGCTCACCATCCGGTCGTACCGCTCGGGCGCCGAGACCGGGTCCTCTACGAACAGGTCGGCGGCGATGATCCCTGATTCCAGCCCATAGTCGATGCCCTCGCCGTTCATGGGGTTGACGAGTCCGGCCGCGTCGCCAACCGCTACCCAGCCCGGACCGTGCCTGCGGACCGAGCTCATAGGAAGGCGCCAGGCCCGCGGGCGCTCCAGGTAGGGCCCGAGCGCCCAGGAATCCCTCACCTGGGCGTGGTAGGAATCGAGTAGGGAGTTCAGGTTCAGGCGGCTGAAGTGCTTCATCGTGGACAGCGATCCCGCGCCTATGTTCACCGTTCCGTCTCCCGCCGGGAAGATCCAGCCGTATCCCGGCACCGAGTTGCCGTCGGGGTCGCGCATGGTCAGGCAAGCCTCGATATAGCGCTCGGCGTGACGGGGAGAGGCCGCATAGCTGCGGATCGCCACCCCGTAGGGCTCGGCGGTAACCCGGGTGGCGCCCAGCATCCGGGCGACGGCGCCGGGCGCCCCGGTGGCGGCCACCACCATTCCCGCCCTCCAGCGGCGGCCACCGGCTTCGACCCCCACCACACCGGTACCTTCGACGACGGGTAGGGCTTCGGTATCCCACACCACGCGGGCGCCGGCTTCGGTAGCGGCGTCCACCAGGGCGGCGTCCAGCTTGCGACGGGGCCAGACCGCTCCGTGAGCCGGGAAGCGGCTGGTCCCGGGCCAGCGCAGCATCCGTTCGGTGTTTCCGGCGATCATCCGCAGTCCTTCGATGAGGTGGCAGGCGCCGAGGTCGATACCCAGCTCTTCGAGGGCGCCCACAGCCCGGGGGGTAAGACCATCGCCGCACGCCTTGTCGCGGCCGTAGGGAGCCCGGTCGAAGACCACCGTCCTGACACCCTGGCGCGCGGCCCGGATGGCGGTGGCGGCGCCGGCGGGTCCGGCGCCGATGACGATGAGATCCACAGGCTTCATATCGGTGGAGGATGGTAGGGAGCTACGGAGAATGTCTGGGCTCGAGCGGCCGGGCACCCCATCCCCCGCACCGCCTAGGAGGGAGAAGTGCCGCGCAGGTATCAGCCGGCGTTCACCTGTATCTCGGTGGCTTTGACCGACAACCACACCTCCGATCCGGGCGCCAGGTTCAAGCCCGTCTGGGCGTCCGGGGTGATCTCGGCGGTGACGGGCAGCGGGTTACCGGTTTGGACGCGGACCCGATCGGCGTGGTGATCGATCCGCTCGATCCTGGTCGGCCATGAGTTTCGCGGGCTGCCGCCGGGCCGATCGAGGTGGATGGAAATGGCCCGGGGATGGATGGTGGCGATGACCCGGCCCGATGCGGCTTCGGGAACCACCAGCCGGTGGTTCCCGACGGTCAGGGTCCGTCCCGATGCGGTCCCGACCACCAGGTTGACCCCCGCCAGGTCGGCGGCGTACGGGCTGGCAGGACGGAGCCGGACCTGATCGGCGCTGCCCTCCTGGACAACCGAACCGTTCTCGAGCACGATCAGCCGGTCGGCCAGCAGAAAGGCCTCGGTGGGGTCGTGGGTGATCAGCAATCTCGGTCCCTGGAAGCCGGCCAGGTGGTCCTGGAGCAGCCTGCGCAGCCCGGCCCGTGAGCTGACGTCAAGGGCGGAGAACGGCTCGTCCAGCAACAGCATGGAGGGTTCCGTTATCAACGCCCGGGCTAGGGCCACGCGCCGGCGCTGCCCTCCCGACAGGCGACCGGGACGGCGGTCGGACAGCGGGCCGAGGTCCACCGCTTCCAACCATCCGGCCGCGCGCCGGCGCGCCTCCCGGCGGGGCATCCGGCGGGAGCGGAGCCCGAAGGCCACGTTCTCCAGCGCGCTCAGATGGGGGAAGAGCACGCCGTCCTGGAACATCACGCCGATCCGGCGCTCTGCAGGGCCTACGAGGATCCCGGCGTCCGCGTCCTCGAGGACCCGATTGCCGAGCCGTATGTGGCCCTGGTCGAGCGGCACCAGGCCGGCCAGCGCTCCCACGACCGTGGTCTTACCCGCTCCGTTCGGTCCCAGCAAGGCGACGGTCTCCCCGGGATCGATCCCCAGAGCCACGTCCAGACGGAAGCCGTCCCGCTGCATCACCAGGCGTGAGTCGAGACCCGCACTCATCTGCTTCGCCACCAGCGGTCCCGGAGAGCGACGAGCACGGCCAGCGAGACGATCACCATCACCAGGCTGAGCGCCAGGGCGGTGTCCCGGTCGCTCTCGAGGGCGACGAATACCGCCAGCGGCAGCGTCTGCGTGCGTCCCTGGAGGTTGCCGGCGAAGGTCAGGGTCGCTCCGAACTCACCGAGCGCCCGAGCCCAGGTCAGGGCGATGCCGGCCACGATCGACGGGGCGATCATGGGGATCGTCACCCGGCGGAGCACGGTCCACCGTCCGGCGCCGAGCGTCTCGGCCGCCCGCTCGAAGCGATGATCCAGGCTGCGGAGCCCACCCTCCACGGTGAGCACCATCAAGGGCATCGCCACGAACACTCCCGCCAGGATCACCCCGCCGGTCGAGAACGGCAGGACGAGTCCGGTGGCTTCGTACAGGGGGGATCCCACCAGGCCACGCCGTCCCAGGGCAAACAGAAGGGCTGCTCCTCCCACCACGGGCGGCAGAACCATCGGAAGCAGCACGAGGCCTCGGACGAGGGAGCGTCCCGGAAAGTCGTAGCGGCACAGCATCCAGGCCACGGGCACGCCCAAGAGCAAGGAGATGATCGCCGCGCCAACTGAGGAGATCGCCGACAACCGGAGGGCTTCTTGGGCCAGATCGGACCCGAGCAGGGTTGCCAGTCGCCTCCACGGGGCGCGGCCCAGGAGGCCCAGCACAGGCAGGGCGAACAGAGCCAGCCCGATGGCGGCCGGGATGGCGATGAACGCGGGCGGCCGGCGCGGCCGGCGAACCGTCCTGGACCGGCCACCGCTCCGGCGGGAGGGGTTCCGGATGCTGTCCTTGTGGTCTTCAGTCATTGACCCTGATTACTCATGTTCCCGGGCTCCCATGGTTGCCCAGCACCGTCAGGGGAGGTGGAACCCGTGCCCGCCTAGAACCGTACGTCCCTCATCCGACAGCACGTAGGTGACGAAGGCCGCCGCGGCTTCCGGGTGGGACGTGGCTGACATTATCGCGATCGGGTAGTCCGTGGTGACGTTGTACTCCTCCGGTATGGCGATGGCGGCCACGCCGTTCGCTACCCGGACATCGGTGGTATAGACGATGCCGGTGTCGAGTTCTCCCTGCTCGATCTTGGTGAGCAGGGCGCGCACGTTGGGTTCCTCGGTATCGGGCCGGGCCGCGACCCCGGCCATCAGGAGAACTTGGTGGGTGAATCGGCCGCAGGGAACCGTCTCGGCGCACAGTCCCACCAGAAGCTCCGGCCTTGCCAGATCGTCCAGGCCGGTCACCCCTCCCGGGTTGCCGGCGGGAACGGCAATGGCCATAGTGTTGCGGGCGAAGACGCGTGCCGTGCCACTGACGAGGCCGGCAGCGCTAACTTCCTCCATGATGGCCACGTCTGCCGGGGCGAAGGCGTCCACCGGGGCCCTCGCCAGGATCTGCTCCCTCAGGAGCGAGCTACCACCCAGGTTGAGGACCACGTCGATGCCTGGGTGGGCGTCCTCGAAGGCCTTTTCGATGTCCCGGAATGCGTCGGTGAGGGAAGCGGCCGTCGCCACCAGCAGCTCGACGTGGTCGGAATCCGGGGCGCCGGCTCGCGCGCAGGGGGCGATGAGCAGGATGGCCAAGGATCCGGCGATGAGCCGTCGGGTCATTGGGCGGAGAGCCTTCCGAGTGGGGACCGGCTGAGCCGGATTTGCGGGATCGGGGCAGGGTAACGTGACCGGGATGGTACGGACGGTGGCCCGCCACGATCATGACGCCGGAGGGGACCCCACCCTCCTTGCCGCCAAGGCCTCGCTGCGGGAGATGGTGTGGGACCGTTTCTCGAACGGCGGCGTCGCCCGGTTTCCGGGTGCTCGGAACCGGATCCCTAACTTCGTGGGAGCGGAGGCCGCCGCCGAACGGTTGCGCGGCACGAGGGCGTGGCGGGAGGCGGGCACGCTGAAGTCCAACCCGGACTCGCCCCAGTGGCCGGTCCGCCAGCGGGCGTTGGAGGATGGCAAACTGGTCTTCATGGCGGTACCCCGGTTAGCCGAGCCGGAGCCGTTCTTCTGCCTGGATCCCGATCGCCTGCTCGATCCTCCCAGGGCGGCGTCGTCCATCAAGGGCGCTTCCCGCTCGGCTCGCACCGTTCGGATCGGGGACATGGCGCCGGTTGACCTGGTGATCACCGGTTGCGTGGCCGTCGACCCGGCCGGCGCCCGGCTCGGGAAGGGTGGAGGGTTCAGCGACCTCGAGTACGCCTTGGCCTGGGAGGCGGGTCTCATCGGACCGGATACGGTGGTGGCCACCACCGTTCACGAGATCCAGGTGCTCGCGACCGATCGCATCCCGATGGCGGACCATGACCTCCGCCTCGACCTGATCGTCACCCCTGACCGGGTAATCGCCTGCGACGGGTCGCGCCCTGCACCCCGCCTGCGGTGGGAGGAACTGACCGAGGAGAAGGTCGCGGCCATCCCCTTGCTGTCGGCGCTCCGCTCAGCCGACGCCATTCGCTCCTGAGGGTGGGAGCGATCCGCCGTACCTCAGGGATCCGGTCCTTGCCGGCGGGCCGGGGCGGCTTGACCATCCGGTCGGCGGTCGCTCTGCTCGGGTGCTTGCTCCTCTGGTCCTGCGCCGGCGCCGCACCGGTGGGCAATCTCTCCCATTCGACAAGCAGCACGGCTCTCGCGGCGACCGTGCCGGCAACCTCGGCCCCCGCAGCCGGGACCACTTCGGTTCCGCCCGCGCCCGTGGAGCCGACGGTCGAGGCCGATCCGGTATCCGTCGAGCCGGTTCCCTCGACAAGCAGCACGGCTCTCGCGGCGACCGTGCCGGCAACTCCGGCCCCCGCAGCCGGGACCACTTCGGTTCCGCCTGCGCCGGTGGAGCCGACGGTCGAGGCCGATCCGGTATCCGTCGAGCCGGTTTTGGTGAGGTCGTTTCCCCACGACCCGCAGGCCTTCACCCAGGGCCTCGTCCTGCGGGACGGGGTCTTCTACGAGAGCACAGGGCTCTACGGCGAGTCGACGGTGCGGATCGTGGATCCCGGTACCGGCCGCGTGATCCGCTCCAGGAACCTCGGTCAGGAGTTCTTCGGTGAGGGTCTCGAGATGGTGGGGGATCGTCTGATCCAGTTGACCTGGAAGGAGGGGACTGCCTTCATCTGGGATGCGGAGACGCTCGCGCCGCTGGGCGCCTTCTTCTACGAGGGCGAAGGATGGGGGTTGTGTGCCCAGGCGGACCGGCTGATCATGAGCGACGGATCGTCGTGGTTGACCTTCCGGGACAGGACGACCTTCGAGCCCTTAGGCGGGGTGGAGGTACGGCGGGCCGGAGAGCCCGTGGAACGGATCAACGAGTTGGAGTGCGTGGAGGATCTCGTCTACGCCAACGTGTGGCAGACCGAAGAGATCGTGATCATCGACCCCGGCACCGGGATGGTCCTGGGCCAGATCGACGCATCGTCGCTACTCGATCGCCTCGGATCGACCGATGGGATCGATGTGCTCAACGGCATCGCATATGACCCCGAAGACCAGTCTTTCTACCTCACCGGCAAGCTCTGGCCGGAGATCTTCCAGGTGCGCCTCACGCGCTAAGTTGTTGGTGGCCAGTGGCCTGCGGGCATTTGGGGCTGGGACTGCGTCAGATCGCACGTACTACCTCTGACTCCTGACCACTGACCACTGACCACTGACCACTGACCACTGACCACTGACAGACCACTAGACTTCTCCCCGCCGTTCATGCATGATGCTTGGCATGCGGTTCCCACAATCGAAGTCCTGCGCCCGAGACGGCGCCTTCCGGGGGGTTTATCCGGCCCGGATGTCCGAAGGAGGTGATGCGCCCTTATGCGCACGTACGAGTTGATGACCATTCATAGGCCCGAGTTGGCCGAGGCCGATGCGAGGCGCGAGTCACAGGTTCTCAAGAACTTTCTCCACGGAGCCGACGCGTCGGTCCTAGAGATCGACTTCTGGGGCAAGCGGCGGCTCGCTTACGAGATCGACAAGGCCCGAGAGGGCTACTACACGGTGATCACGTTCCAGGGGGAGTCCCACCATGTTGCCGCCTTGGACCGCGCGCTGTCCCTTTCAGACGCGGTGATGCGACACAAGATCATCCGGCCCGGAACTCGCCCCAGTCGTCGGAAAGCTACCGAAGAGTCGTCGGATCGGTCCGGCCGGAGCGCTGCCGACGTATCCCGCGCATAGGGAAAACGTCACAGGGTCTTGATGTAATGGGGAGGAACCGAGTGACCAGCAGACAGATAGGAATGGAATGCCTGACAACACAGTAACCATCGTGGGCAACCTGACCCAGGACCCCGAGATGAGGTTCACGCCCAACGGGGTGGCCATGGTAAAGCTCAGCATCGCCGTGAACCGTCGGCGCTTCAACCGCGACTCCAACACGTGGGAGGATGGCGACGCGAGCTTCTTCAACGCCACCTGCTGGCGGGACCTGGCCGAGAACGTCTCCGAGTCGTTGCGCAAGGGGACCCGGGTGGTGATCACCGGCCGGCTCGAGCAGCGCTCCTGGGAGACGCAGGATGGCGACCGGCGCTCCATTGTCGAGATCCAGGTCGACGAGATCGGTCCCAGCCTCCGGTGGGCCACCGCGTCGGTGACCCGCATTCCGAGAGGCGGTGGCTGGAGCGGCGGCGGCCAGCAGGCCAACGTACCCCCCGCTCCCGTGGCCCGGAACAACCCGCCGCCTGACGAAGCCCCTTTCTGATCAAGGAGGTATGACTAATGGCGAGACGAATTCCGAACCGCCGCCGCCGGCGGCCCAGAGGCCCCAAGAACATCCGCAAGCGGGCCTGTCCCGGTTGCGCGCAGATGACGTGCGATAACACCAAGGTGCCTTACGTCGACTACAAGGAACTGGACACTCTCGGCCGGTTCATTTCCGAACGCGGCAAGATCCGTTCCCGGCGGGTTACCGGCGCCTGTGCCCAGTACCAGCGGCGGGTTGCGATCGCCATCAAGAATGCTCGCGAGATGGCGTTGTTGCCTTACACGAAGAGCCCTCGATGAGGCTGGTGCTCAAGGCCGATGTGGCTGGTCTGGGGTTCAAGGGCGACATCGTGGAGGTGGCCACAGGGTACGGACGCAACTACCTCCTGCCCCAAGGACTCGCTGCCAATGCCACCGTCGGCATGATCCGGCAGATACAGGAGGCGGAACGGGTTCGCCGGGAAGCTCGCCGTCGCGAGCTGGAGGCGGCGGACAATATCCGCTCGCATCTGGCTGAGACCCGGGTCGTCATTGCCGCCCGGGTAAATGACGAAGGCCAGCTGTTCGGGTCGATCGGTATTGCCGAGATCATCGACGCTGTGAAGAGCTTGTCGTCGTTGGTCCTGGAGCGCGGGATGATCAACCTGGCGGAACCCATCAAGACCATCGGTTACCACGAGGTGACCATCACTCTGCATCCTGAGGTGCAGTCCGTCCTGACCCTGGATGTGATTCCGGCTCATCGGTGATGCGCCGGCGTTGCTCCGTCGGACGGCTCGTGGGCCGGGCAAAACCTGAAGAACGCCAAAATCAGCGCCGCCGAACCCGGACCTGCGAGGCCTCGGGTCGCCTATGCTGGCGGCGGTTGGACTCCGGTCGGACGGCGCGACTACCGGTGATGTTCTCGAACCACTTCCCTCTTCCCCCTGTGACCTTCCCGCACGTGGCCGCGTAGCGACGCGGCTCGCCTGGCCCGGGCGTCGAGCCGCGGGCCCGGACGGTAAGGAATGTCACACCCCCGCGCCATCCTGGTAGTGACGATGTCGGACAGAGGGAGGGCGCAGTATGGGTCGGGCCATCTTCCCCGCAGGGACAACACCATGACCGTGGCCGAGCGGGCCCCGGATCCGATCGCCTTCACCCAGGCCATGGCGCCGCCCCACAGCGGGGAAGCGGAGGAATCCGTGCTCGGCGCGGTTCTCCGGTCGCAGTCTGCGGCCGATGAGGTGATCGGGCGTCTCAAGGAGGCGGACTTCTACGTTCCGGCCTACCGGATGATCTTCGGCGCCATGATTCGCCTTTACGACGACAACCAACCCATCGACACGCTGACGGTGACCGACCGGCTGACCCGCATGGGCAATCTCGACAAGGTGGGTGGCGTCAGCAGGGTTGCCGTGCTCTGGGACAAGGTGCCCAGTGCAGCCAACGTGGGTTACTACACCGAGGTGGTGGCCGAACATGCCGTCCGTCGCAGGATGCTGGAGGCGACCCGGCGAATCGGTGACCTGGCCATGAACCTGGACATGGAGATCGATACGGTTCTGGACGAGGCCGAACAGACCATGCTGGGGGTGGCGCAGGACCGGGTCGAGGGTGGCCTGGAGCGGATGGGAGGCCTGCTGGAGCAGGTTCTCCACAAGCTGGAGGAGGCGGAGAAGGGCGGCCAGGATGTCACAGGACTCCCCACCGGCCTGGTGGACCTGGACCGCAAACTGGGGGGCCTGCAGCCCGGCACGCTGGTTGTGGTGGCCGGCCGTCCCGGTATGGGCAAGAGCGCTCTGGCCATGAACATAGCCAGCCATGTTGCCCTCAATCACGGGCCGGTGGCGTTGTTCAGCCTGGAGATGTCGCCGATGGAGATCGCCTACCGCTGGTTGGGATCCCACGCCCGGGTCAACTCCATGAAGCTGCGTTCCGGCCTCGATCAGGGGGAATCGGCTCGGATATGGCCCCGGCTGGTGAGTGCCTCGGCCAGCCTGTACGGGGCGCCGCTGCATGCCGACGAGGGGTCGCGCACGGTTACCGACATCCGGGCCAAATGTCGGCGATTGAAGCGCAGCCAGCGCGGGCTGGATCTGGTGGTGGTGGACTACATGCAGCTGATGCAGGGCCGTGCGAGGGAGAACAGGCAGCAGGAGATCGCCGAGATCAGCCTCAACCTCAAAGGGCTGGCACGGGAGCTAGAAGTGCCGGTGATCGCGGTATCGCAGCTCAACCGCGCATTGGAGAGCAGGGGAGACCGGCGCCCGCAGCTCGGGGATCTCCGTGAGTCGGGGGCGATCGAGCAGGATGCCGATGTGGTGCTCATGATCTACCGCGACGAGTACTACAACCCGCAGTCCGACCAGAAGGGGCTGGCCGACATCATCATCGCCAAGCAGAGGGCCGGTCCCACCGGATTCGTCAAGACCACCTTTGCGGCTGAGTACACCCGCTTCGACAACCTGCCGCTTGAATACGCCAACCAGCGGAGGTAGGCGGTCGGTTCGGGCGCCGCTCAGATGTGAATCTCGATTCGGTCTCCGTCCTCGAGCGGGAACGCCCTACCGATGCGACGGTCGGGCCGGCCGGGCCGGACAAGCCGGGCGAACTTGAGGTCGCGGGCGAAATCCTTGTGGATCAGGGCGGCAACATCCAGCACCGTCTGGCCGCGGCGGATCGTGTAGGGCCGATCGTCCTTGCGCTCGGTGGCTGCGACCGTATACACCCGCACCACTCCCAGGGCATCGAAGAGCCAATCGCCGAGGTGCCTTACCTCGCCATCCGGCACCGAGGATCTGAGGACGGGGAGGTCGAGGCCGACCAGTTCCATCAGCACCTCCACCTCCTCCTCGACCTGCTCGGTCAGGTCGGCCTTGGACGCCACCAGCGCGGTCGGTAGGAGCTTGGCGAACGGATCTTCGGGATCCGGCGACGCCGCCGCACCCTTCGGCCACTCCCCGGTGGGAAACACCTTGCGCTCCTCCAGCAACCCCACGAGCTCCTCTACGGCGGCCACGCAACCCGGCTCCGAAACATCAACCACCAGTAGCGCCCCGTCCGCGGGTTGAAGGGCGTTTCCGATCCAGGGCAGAGGGTGCTCGACGGTGACCGGCGGGAGGTCGATCAGCTGGATCCCGATGTCGTGCACGGGCGCCATTCCGGGCTGGGGGTGCTGGGTGGTGAACGGGTAGGCCCCGACCGGGGCGCCCGATCCGGTGAGAGCGTGGTGGAGTGAGGACTTGCCTCCGTTGGGAGGCCCGAGAAGGACGATCTGGCCGGCCCCTTCCGGCCGGACCGTGTAGACGGGCCCGGCCCGCGCTCCCGCCTTCCTCGGCGCGGCCAGCTCCTCGGTCAACTCCTTGATCTTGGTCTTGATGCCGGCCTGGAGGTGTTCGGTTCCCTTGTGCTTCGGGATGGTGCGGAGCATCTCCCTGAGGGCCACTAGGCGCTCCCGGGGCTCGCGGGCCGCCTTGTAGTCGCCTTCGGCCTTCTTGTACTCCGGCGTGACGTTGGTGGGCATTACTTCCCCATGATGGCGCAACGGCGGCGAGACCGCGGATCCACGGGGGCGGTAATCTCGCGAGGCCATGTTCGAAGAGCTCGCCGAAGGCGTCTTCCGGCGTCCCTATCCCTTCCTGCGGATCAATATCGGGGTCGTGATCGGCGAGGAGGGTGTCCTGCTGGTCGACACCCGCGAGAGCGAGGAAGCCGCACGCGAGCTGTCCGGCGAGCTTCGCGCGCTGACGACCAAACCGGTGAGGTGGGTCCTCAACACCCACTGGCACTGGGATCATGTGTTCGGGAACGCCCTCTTCCCGGGTGCGGCCATCTGGGGACACCGGTCATGCAGACGGATGCTCCTGGGTAATCCGGCGCCCCATTTCGATGACGCTCTTCGCTGGATGCCTCGGGACCGGAGAGACGAGATCGAGCGGGTGAGAGTGGTGCCGCCGCAGCATACGTTCGAGGCGGTGACCTCCATCGACATAGGTGGACATCGGGTTGAGGCCACGTACCACGGGCGGGGCCACACCGATGCCGATGTCGTGGTCCGCTGCGGCGGGGTGACCTTCATGGGGGATCTCGCGGAACAGGGCAAGAGCCCCGAGATGGGCGACTCCTACCCTCTGGAGTGGCCCGCCACGCTGGCCGCTTCGCGTCCCGTAGTTGGACCCACGGTGGTGCCCGGCCATGGCGGCCTGCTCTCCCCGGCCGATGTCGACGACCAGGCGGACCGGCTCGAGAGAGTGGCCGCGTTGTTACGTCAGGTGCTCTTCGAGGGGCGTCCGGCGGAGGAAGCGGTCCGGCGAGGACCTATCCCCGAGCTTCACATGCGTAAGGCGCTGTCCAGAGCCCGATCGGAGGCCGGGGTAACCCTCTAGGGGGGAATGATTTGGCGGTGGAGCACGAGGCGTAGCCACACGGCCGGAGATGAATACCATGGGTGTTAAGGCAGAATCTGAGTTGACAAGCGTAGAATGAGTAGGAAGGCGACAGACCGGGTTGAGCCCACAACAGTGACCTATGCCGAAACCCGGCTCTGTCGCCTTTCCTTGTTGAACGTTCACCGAAGCGGCGCCGCGTTCGTTGTCCATTATAGCGACCGAATAGTCACACCATCGGTGTACTCAACCTAATTGCCATGGCTGCTAGCAGCGTCGGTCGCCCGCCACCGGCCATTCGGTCAGGTGGAACGCTTGGCGGCCGGGCCGGATTCGATGGTGATCCCTCCGAACAGGCAGGTTCCGGTGATCGTGAGCGTCGGGCCCGTCCTCGGTGAGGTCTCGCTTCGCTGGTCGCTGGCGCCGCCGAACACGTTGGTGGTCCGGAGGTCGACCACCCAGTCGTCGGGCACCACGAAGACGACCCCACCGAACACCGCGGAGACGTCCACTGTGGGCGCGCTGATCGCCAACCCGGCATCGACCAGGTCGATCGTGGCGGACCCGAATATGGCGCTGACGGTTCCTCCGGAGAACGTCCTGCTGGTGATTCGCTGCTCGGTTGTTCCGAACCCGCAGGACACGTTCAGCTCGCTGGTGTCCATGCCCTCCGGGACCCGGTCCTGCTTACGACGCCTGGCCCGGGAGCGGCGACCGGCCAGGATGAACCTGGCGCCCACCCAGACCAGGATGAGCGGCCAGAGCCTCCACACGTCTCCGAAATCGATCGTCCAGACACCCAGGGAGTCCAGGAGAAACAGTGCGCCGAGCAGGGTGAACGCAGCCCAGAACCATCGGCCCGAGCGCCGCCGGACCAGGTTGGCGAGTCCGATCACCACTAGGAGCGCAGGCCACCAGTCGCCGATCGTGTAGCCCCAACCGGTGAGGTTCTCGATGAGCATCAACGCGCCGATCACCACGAGTAGGAGTCCGGTCGCTATCCGGGAGCTTCGCTTACCTTCCATCAATCCCCACCTTTCGTCGGTACGGTGCCGGGGTCAACCGGTGGACCTTGCTCGCGTGTCCCCATCAAGGACCCGGCCAGAGCCATGCCGCACCCACCACGCCCCCCGAGTCGCCGTGCCGGTTCCGTGCCAGGCGGGTAGCCACGCTATCGGAGAATATCCACTCCCCCCACCTTTTCGGCACCTCCTCGTAAAGGTGATCCACATTCGACATGCCCCCGCCCAGGATCACGACATCGGGATCGAGGATGTTGATCACCACCGCCAGCGCCCTCGCCAAGCGGGTGGCGTAGCGATCGGACACTGCGGCGGCGAGCGCATCCCCACTGATTCGACCCATGACCTGCTCAGCCGTCAGTTCCATCCCGCCGGATCGCCGGTACTCACCGGCCACCGCCGGACCGGACAGGTAGAGCTCCACGCAGTCGGTCCTCCCGCAGTAGCAGGCCCGCCCGCCCGTCTCGCCGGGTTGGGGATTGTGACCCCATTCGCCCGTGATCCGGTTCGGGCCCACCTGGGGGGTCCGGTTGATCACCAGGCCGCCTCCTACGCCGGTGCCCAGGATCACGCCGAATACGGTCCCGGCTCCGACGCCCGCTCCTGTGACCGCTTCGGCCAGTGCGAAGCAGTCGGCGTCGTTGGCCACCCGCACCGGTCGCCCGAGAGCCGTTTCCAGGTCACGATCAAGGGGCCGGCCGTTCAGCGCCACCGAGTTGGAGTTGCGGAGCAGTCCCGAGAACGGAGATACGGCCCCGGGCGTTCCGATCCCGACGGTGCCCTGCCCTCCGGCGCAGGCCTCCACCTCGCGGATCAGCTCCACGACCGCCCCGACGGTGCCCTCGTAGTCTCCTGCCGGCGTGGGTACTCGTTTTCTGGTCAGTACCCGCCCGCTCGGGTCGAGCACCGCACCTTCGATCTTGGTACCCCCCAAGTCGATCCCGACCCGGAGCCCGGCCCGGCTCATGTCCGTTCTTCCCTCCTGAACCGGCCGGCGACCCGCAGGCCCAGATAGCCGAGCATCGTCCCGACCTGGAGCCAATCGCCCCAGCGGGCGTAAAGGGTGGGGCCCGCCGTCCGGGCGGCGGGGACGCCTAGGGCGGTGGTGGTCTCGAACAGATCGGTCCGGCCCTCCACCCGCCCATCGGCGTAAACGAAGGCCGACTTGCCGGTGACCGCGGCGTGAACCAGGTCCACCCCCAGCTCCGCCGCTCTCATCCGGCTGATGGCGATCAGCTGGTCGCTGGCAGGCGTCCTACCGAACGAGGCTTCGTTGGTCGCCAGCACCAGGAAGGCCGCTCCTGCTCGCACCGCCTCCCGCTCGTAGCGAGCGTAGGCCCCTTCGTAACTGATAACGGAGCCGAATCGAACTCCATCGAGGTCGAACAACACCTGCTCCCGCCCCCGGATCATGTCTCGTGGCACCCGGTCGAGGGCCGGCACCATCTCGAAGAGCGGGCGCAGGGGCACGTATTCTCCGAACGGCACCGGATGCCGTTTCCGGTAGGTACCGACCACGGCGCCGCTCGGACCGAAGACCACGTTGATGTTCTCGAAGTGATCGGGTCCCGCGTCGAGGTCTCCCCCCACCAGTATCAATGCGTCAAGCCGGACGGCTTCGGCGCCGATGGCTCTCGCCACCGAGGGATCCCGGAGCGGGTCGGCGCTGCCCCCGGTGGAGCTCTCAGGCCAGACCACCAGGTCGGGACCGGGTTCCAGAGCGCGGGTCAGGGCCAGGTGGCTCTCGTAGATGAGCCTGCGCTCGCCCGGGCACCGCGTTCCGGGGCAGGGCGAGTTCCCTTGCACGATCGTCACCGACCGGGTTTCCCCTTCCGGGATCGCCGGCCAGACGTTCCCGGCCAGCCCCAGTATCACCACGCCCCCGGATGCTGCCGCCAGCACTTTCCAGGAGAGGCGTCGGCGTATCACCAGCACCACTACCGCCGCGAGCGCTGCAAGCAGGACTCCCCAGCCGGTGGCTCCGAACCACTGAGCGGAAGGCCGGAGGGGTGTGGCGCCGGCCATCACGCCGATCGAACCCCAGGGAAAGCCGCCGAAAGGCCACCGCACCCGCAGGAACTCCGCCAGCGCCGCCGCTCCGGCCGTCGCCAGCACGAAGGTCCAGGGGGCGGCCTCCCTGTAGCGGTGTATCCCGGCGGCGCCGATCAGGAAGGCCAGTGCCTGCACCATCGCAAGGGGGTAGTAGGCGATCAGTTCCACCTCGATGAGCCAGGAGAGGATCACCGCGAAGTAGGCCAGACCGAACAGGTATCCGGACCACAGGGCAACCGGTCGGGATCCGGCCGTTGCCACCAGCCAGACGAAGCCCACCAGGCCCGCCCAGGCGAGGGAGGTCCACTCGTACGGTGGGTAGCCGAGGGCCGCCATGATGCCCGCCACCACCGCACCAACCAGCCGCAGGGTTGTCACAGTCCACGCCACCGGCGGGATTGTACGTTGCCGCTCGCAGTGCTCGGCGGGGTCTTCATTACCCGGAATCGGGCCTGCCTGGCCGTATGATGATGCCCGGTCAACACCGGATGGCAACGGCAGGGCGGCGCGCCCGCATCCGCATCCGCAGTCGAGAGTCCAAGGAGCGCGTTAGTGATCTGCCTGCGAAACAACCTGGTGTCACGGCGGCGCCCGCCAGGCCGGCTGCGGAACGTCGTGAACCTTCCCCGAGGACTCTCCCCGTGACTACCGGAGCTCTGAACGTGGACCTGCGGACCGACCTGGACGTCGCGGTAACGGCGGCGCGCGCCGGCGCCGGAGTGGTGCGCGGGTCGTTCGGGCGGGACATCGACCCGGACCTCAAGGGAGTGGTCGATCCGGTGACGGAGGTGGACCGGGCCGCCGAGGTGGCCATCCTGGAGGTCCTTGGCGCCCTGCGCCCGGACGACGAGGTGCTGGGCGAGGAAGGGGGCGGCCAGACGGAGGCGGTCGGGCGGCGGTGGATCGTGGATCCGCTTGACGGAACCATCAACTTCCTGCACCGCCATCCGCATGTGGCCGTTTCCGTAGGGCTCTGGGACGAGGACGAGCCGGTAGCGGGTGTGGTGATAGATGTGATGCGGGACGAGGTGTTCAGCGCGGTCCGGGGGCAGGGCGCGTATCTCGACGGCCGGCCGATCCGGGTCTCCTCCAGGACCAGGCTCCAGGAATGCCTGGTCGGAACCGGATTCCCGTATGACCGCCACCTGAACGGCCCGGCATACACCGCCGTGGCAGGAGAGGTGATGAAGCGGGTGCGGGACATACGCCGGCTCGGGTCAGCCGCTCTGGACTTCGCCTGGGTGGCCTGCGGGCGCTTCGACGGCTTCTGGGAGTTCGGCATCTATCCGTGGGATGTGGCAGCGGGATTGTTGCTGGTCGAGGAAGCAGGCGGGTTGACGGCAGACATGACCACAAGCCCGGCCAAGGTGGACTCCACCCACTTCATTATCGCCACGCCGGGAATCTACGACCCGCTGGTGGACCTGGTCCGCTCGGTCTCCCCACCCCATGTTCGGGCCGTTACTTGAGCAGGCCGACCGGGTTGGTTCCTGCCCGGTGACGGCCGGCGATGACATCACGGTCTTCTGGCAGGAATGGCCCCGGCTGCGCGACCTGCTGGAACAGGAACTAGCCCAGGGTGAATACGGAGCGGGCACCGAGCAACTGACGGACCTCACGGAGGCGATCGATCCCGGAATCGAGTGGGATCTGTTGGCGGGACTTCAGGCCCGGCACGCGCTGTGCCTGAGCTCCGCCTCGGACCCCGCTCTGCGGCCGCTAACCGAGCAGTGGGTTCGGGCTGCACCGGAATCCGATGGTGGTTGGGAGTACCACCCGGCCCGGATCCCCGTCAGGCCGGTTGCGCTCGCGGTGGGAAATATCCGGATACATCCGCGCGATGTCCTGGTGGTGATCGAGCCGGATGAGAGCCGTGAGGAACTGAACCTGACGGTCGGTCATCCTGACTTCGCCGGCTTGGATGAGGTGCTGCAGTTGCAAGTGGTGTTCCGTCTCCTGGACGACCTCTTGGGCGAGGATTTGATGGAAAGCTGGGTCGGGTCGGTGGATGTGGTCCCCCATCCCCTTTCTTGGGGGGTGCCGCTACTCGATCTGGCGGACCAAGTCGACCGCCACGCCGCCTCGGCCACCGGTCAGAAATGGGAGATCATCGAGGAGGAAGACGAGGAACTCGGTGACAGCCGGCTCTTCATCAACCGGGCACTGAAGAGGCTCGACTACCTGGACCTGGACTTCGTGGTGACGGTGAGCATCGAGGTCCAGTCGTTCGATCCGGTGCTGGTCAGGGAGGTGGAGAAGGATCTGGCCGACGCCCTGGGCGCCGAGGGCGTGATCTACGCCCATCGAGCCTTCGATGACTTCACCGTGCTCTACGCATACATCGGGGAGGGAGTGGCCGATGGTGTCCGGCAGCTAACCGACCGATGGTCCCCCCGGGTCTACGAAGTCATGGTCGAGCCCGATTCCGGGTGGGACACATACGAGGAGATGCGTTGAGCTTCTCGGGACGTGTGGAATGACGATCGTTGCGGCGCCGGCGGCGGCTGAACCAGGCCTTCGTGCTCGCGGAGCTCTCCGCGGCGCGGTCCTCGACCCATCCTCCTGCTGATTACGCGGATGCTCTTCGACTACACGTCCGTGACCACCCGATCGGTGGCCGCCGCCGTGGAAGCGGCTATCACCCGTGCCGAGGGCCTGATCGAAGGGATACTGTCGGTGCAGGGACAACGCACGTTCGCCAACACGTTGCGACCGTTCGAGGAAGTGGCTCGCCTGGGTGCGGTCGCGTATGGCCGGGGACCCTTCCTGGGCCAGGTGGCCACCGAAGAGGCTGTCCGGTCGGCGGCCCGGGAGGGCGAGGAGCGCTTGGAGAAGTGGGCGCTCGATCTGATCTCGCGGCGCGATCTCTACCAGGCCATCCGCGACTACGCGGGCACTGACGACGCCGGGGCTCTGGCCGGCGAGCCGGCTCGAGCCCTCGATCACTCCTTGCGCGACTTCCGCATGGCGGGTCACGAGTTGAGCGAGGCGGACCGATCTCGGGTACGGGAGCTGCTCACCCGACTGGTCAGCTGCCAGGTCGCCTTCTCAGCCGGCCTGGCCGAATACGAGGATTACCTCGATGTCACCGAGGCCGACCTGGAAGGCATGCCCCACTCGTACGTGGCCCGGCTGGCGCCGGGAGAATCGGAGGGTTCCTACCGCATCACCATGTCCTATCCGGATGTGATCCCTTTTATGGAGAACTCCCCGCGTCGCGATCTGAGGCAAGCGCTGGCGTTCAAGTTCGGCAACCGCGCCAGGGAGGAGAACACCTCGCTTCTCGAAGAAGCTCTGGCTATCCGGGCTCGGCTGGCCGACATCTTCGGCGCCCGCTCGTGGGCGCACCACAGCATGGTGAAGAAGATGGCTGGCCGACCCGAGGCTGTGACCGGCTTCTACGGGTCGATACTCGACCGCCTGACCGAGGCGGGCCTCCGGGAGCGGGCCGCCATGGAGCGGCTGCTCGAGGGCCAAGGCGATGCGCTGCCTGTCCAGCCCTGGGACCGCGCCTACTGCCACACCGAGCAGATGAAGCGGGACTACGGGGTGGACCCGCTCGAGGTCGCCGCCTACTTCCCTCTGGATCAGGTGATCGCAGGGATGTTCGAGATCACCCAGCGGGTGTTCGGTCTCACCTACCAGCAGGTCGATGCGCCGGTCTGGCACGAGGAGGTGCTGGCATACCGGATCACAGATACGGCCTCGGGCGAGCCGGTGGCCCATTTCTACATGGATCTGCATCCCCGCGACGGCAAGTTCGGGCACGCCGCGGCCTTCCCGCTGGCGCCCGGCGGGATGGATATCGAAGGTGGCCACCACCGGCCGGTGAGCGCCATGGTGGCAAACCTGACCCACCCCACTCCCGATAGTCCCTCGTTGCTCCTGCACGACGAGGTGGTCACCTTGTTCCACGAGTTCGGCCACATCCTCCACATGTCACTCTCCCGGGCCGAGTTGGCGCGGTTCAGCGGCTCTCGAACCGAATGGGACTTCGTGGAGGCGCCGTCCCAGATCATGGAGAACTGGTGCTGGATTCCCGACGTGCTCCGGACCTTCGCCCGCCATCACGCCACCGGGGAGCCGATCCCGCCGGAACTGGTGATCCGTCTGACCGATGCCCGGAACCTGAACGTTGCCCTCTTCAACCTCCGGCAGGTGATGCTCGGCCAGATCGACCTGGACCTCCACACCACCCTCGATCAGGTCGATCTGGAGGCGGTGCTACGGAGCCGGGCCCGTACCGGCCTCCTCCCGCACCACGAGGGAACCTTCATGCTTTCCTCGTTCGGCCATCTTCTGGGCGGGTACGACGCCGGCTACTACGGATACCTGTGGGCCGAGGTGTTCGGCCAGGACATGTTCAGTCGCTTCGCCGAGGAAGGGCCGCTCTCCACCGAGGTGGGGATGGCCTACCGCCGCAAGGTGCTGGAGCCCGGAGGGACCAGGGATGCCATCGACCTTTTGCATGACTTCCTCGGCCGGGCGCCCCGTAGCGATGCCTTTCTCCGCAAGCTTGGCCTCGAGGGCTGAGCCTCCGACAGGAGGCCCAGCCCCCTCTGGTTCTCAGACTTCGGTGACGACGTGGCCTCGGACCCGGGGGAAGTTGACGGGAGCGTGGGCGTTGCAGTAGTCGCGGCGGTTGTAGATGGATATCTTGGTCGAGCACCCATCCTGACGGCAGACCCGACCCCTCTTGTAGGAACGGGATGGCCGCACCCCGCCTCGCAGTCGAAGGCCGGCTAGCGCTTCAGACACGATCGCTCACTTTCCTCAGTCTCCCTGCTGTATATTCCGTATAACGCCCCGACCGGACGCGTTGTTCCGTGTTCTTACTCCGGACCTGCAGAAACCCAACACGCTCCGGGGACGGAAACAACCTGGTAGCACAACCGCAGGCAAGTGGATGGGCGTGTCACGCCGTGGTCCGGTATGAGGGCATTGGGCTAAGCTGACCAGTGTTCCCCGCTTTCCCGTTCGTCCCAGGAGACCCACATGCAAGCAACGGACGTCGTCGCCCCTGCCGATCCCGCCGAGTTGATGTTCGACGTGTCCGGGATGACCTGTGGTTCGTGTGCCGCTCGCATCGAGAAGGTGCTGGTCGAACAGAGTGGGGTAGAGGAAGCGGTAGTGGATGTCGCTGCTAACAAGGCCAAGGTCAGGCTGGCCGCGCCCGGGACGGTTGACCGCCTGACGGCGGCGGTGGAGGAGATCGGCTACGGCCTCACGCCCGTCCTCCCCAGGGACGGAACCCGAGATGTCGAGCTCGCTGATGCCCGGGAGCGCCGGATCGGGTGGCGGCGCTTCTTGGTGGCGGCAGCGCTGGCCCTACCCACCATTGTCCTGGCCATGGCGGGTGTCGATGCCGTTTGGTCGGATTGGCTGCAGGGCCTTCTCTCCTCCGGAGCGGTTCTCTGGGCGGGACGCACCTTCCACGTGGTGGCTTGGAAGCGGCTCCGCCACGGCGCAGCCAGCATGGACACGCTCATCAGCCTCGGGACCCTGACCGCTTGGGGCTACTCGCTTTGGGCCCTTGTCTCCGGTGGCGCCCTGTTCTTCGAGACCGGCGCCGCCATCGTGATGTTCGTGCTGCTCGGACGCTACTTGGAGGCGCGCGCCAAGGGCCGGGCCTCGCAGGCCGTCTCCCGGCTCCTGGAGCTAAGGGGCAACGACGCCCGGGTGCTCCGCAACGGGTCCTGGATCACCGTACCCATCGAAGAGGTAGCGGTTGGCGACCAGGTGGAGGTGTTACCCGGGGGGCGGATTCCGGTCGACGGAATGGTGGTGGAGGGGGCCGGTGAGGTCGACGAGTCGATGTTGACCGGCGAGCCCATGCCGGTGGCGCGCCAGCCGGGGGATCGGGTCGTAGGGGGAACGGTAAACCAGACGGGACGCTTGGTGATCGAGGCGACCGAGGTGGGCGACGACACCGTCCTGGCCGAGGTGGTCCGGATCGTCGAGCATTCCCGAGCGACCAAGGCGCCGATCCAGCGCCTGGTGGATCGGGTGTCGGGCATCTTCGTACCGGCGGTGGTGATCGTGGCTGCGGCCACGCTGGTCGGTTGGCTGGCCGCGACCGGGAACTGGGCCGACGCCCTGCGTAACGGGGTGGCGGTGTTGATCATCGCCTGTCCCTGCGCGCTCGGTCTGGCCACTCCCACAGCCATCGCGGTCGGGGCGGGACGGGGCGCCGAGCTCGGTGTGATCTTCCGCTCGGCCGAGGTGTTCGAGCGCATCGAGAAGCTGCAGCGGGTGGCGCTCGACAAGACCGGCACGCTGACTACCGGGCAGATGACGCTTGACTCGGTGGCGTCCGACGAGCCCGACTTCCTGGCCAGGGTGGCGGGCGTGGAAGCCGGGACCGGGCACCCGCTGGGCCGGGCGGTGGAGGCCGGGGCGCTCAAGCGAGGCGTCCAGCCTTCGAAGGCGAGCGACATCACTCTGTTCCCCGGCCTGGGAGCGGAAGGCACTGTCGACGGAACGGTCGTGACGGTGGGAACGCCCGACCTGATGGAGCGTCGGGGAATGGCGGTGGGCGTCCGCTGGACGGAGGAGTTGGACCGTGCCCGAGGCCGGGGCCGGACCGCCTTCCTGGGTGGATGGGACGGCGCCGTTCACGGGGTCATGACGGTCAGCGACACCCCCCGATCATCGTCAGCCGGCGCCATCGCCGCTTTGGGTGAGCGGCAGTTCACCACTGCCATGCTCACCGGGGACGATCCCGTTGCCGCCCGGGTGGTGGCGGACCAGGTGGGCATTGCGGAGGTACATGCCCGCTTGTCACCGCAGCAGAAAGCGGCCCTCATAGAGTCCTGGCAGGACGGCGGCGAGGCCGTGGCATTCGTCGGGGACGGGGTTAACGACGCGCCGGCGCTGGCGGTGGCGTCAGTCGGAATGGGGATCGGCACCGGCAGCGACCTGGCGATCGAAACCGCCGACGTGAGCCTGATGTCGGGCAATCCGGCGCTGGCCGTAACTGCCATCGACCTGGCACGACGTACCTTGCGAGGCATCCGGCAGAACCTCTGGTGGGCCTTCGCCTACAACGTGGCGGCCATCCCCCTGGCCGCCGCCGGTCTGCTCGACCCGATGGTTGCCTCCGCCGCCATGGCCCTGTCCAGCGTTTCCGTGGTGGCCAACAGTCTCCGCTTGAGGCGCTGGTCCCCCGGATAGCGGGGGCGTTCCCCGGGCTTCCGGTTCATGACTCCTTTCGCTACGATTCCGTAGCGTGGCGACCGATGTCGAATGGCTTGAGGAGCATTCGCTACGTGATCCGGTAGCGGTGCTGGCCTTCGAGGGCTGGAACGACGCCTCCGACGCCGCCTCCCGGGTGCTCTACTACCTCATGGAGCACCACGATGTCACTCCGGTGGCTCGGCTCGACCTCGAGAACTACATCAACTACCAGGAATCTCGGCCGCTGGTCACGGTGGATGGGGAGGTGCGGAACATCCGCTGGCCCACAGTGGGCTTCTTCGGCATCGCCATACCCGGTCATTCCCATGACCTGGTGCTGGTCCTCGGAGAGGAGCCGCACCTGCGGTGGCGCCGGTTCTGCCTGGAGGCGGCTTATGTGCTCCGAGATCTGGGAGTCCACCAAGCCGTGGCCCTGGGAGCATTCGTGGGCGAGATCGCCCACACTCTCCCGGTACCGATGTTCGGTAGCTCATCGGATCCCGATTTCGCGCACCGGCTCGGATTGCACGCCTCGTCCTACGAGGGGCCGACCGGCATCACCGGGGTCATCACCACCGCCCTCGAGGACGCGGGTATCGAGGCGGCCGGCATCTGGGCCGGCATACCCCACTACCTGGCGGCCAACCCCAGCCCTACCGGGACCCGGGCGCTCCTTTATGCGCTCGGCGACGTGATCGGCCACCGCTTCGACGTCAAGGAGCTCGATGAAGAGGTGGCCGACTACGAGGAGCGGGTGCAGGAGGCGATAGCCGGATCCAGCGAGCTGGTCGGATATGTCCGGGGTCTGGAGGCGGAGAGTGAGAAGCGGGCCATATCGCTGACCAGCAGCCGCCGGCTGGTCGAGGAGATCGAGCGTTTCCTACGCAACCCGAACTAGTGGTCGGTCTGCGAAACGACTTGACGTGTTCTGCTTGCCTTCGGCGCCCCGTCGCTGCGTTCCGCTTCCTCAACGTACCGCTGCGGGTACGCCTTCGTCAGCGGGCCTTGCGAGCGACGCCGTAGGCTGGCGCATACCACGCCGCCATTCCACAGACCGACCACAGTGGTCGGTCTGCGAAACGACTTGGTGTGTTCTGCTTGCCTTCGGCGCGGCGTCGTGGCGTTTCGTTGCCTTGACGGGCCGCTCCGGCTTGCGGCCACCCCGTTCAGCGACAACAATCGGGGCTAGACCGGAACAAGGATGTGTATTGGGCTCGCTGGTCAAGAAGCGCCGGAAAAAAATGAGTAAGCACAAGTATCGCAAGCGGATCAAGGCAAACCGCCACAAGAAGAAGCAGTAGATCCGCATCAGGGGGTACCGAGGGCGAGGACGTGTTTTCCTGCCCGGGCCAAGTGGATGGCCAATCGACGCTAGCTGGCTCCGGTGGTGTCCGGCGCCAGGACCATCGCTTTGCCCTCGCCGCGCAGAGCGTCCGCGAGTGCGTCCTGCACCCTGTGTACCTGGTCTCGCCGGGCCAGGCTGAGGATGGAGGGGCCGGCGCCTGACAGGCAGGCATACACGGCCCCCGCTTCGAGGGCGACCTCCATCAGCCGGGCCGTAGCCGGGTAGCTGGCGAGGCGGGGCAGTTCGTGGATCTCATCGCCGCTGGCGTTGTCGAGTATCTCTCCCGAACCGGTTCGCAGGCCCTCGATCAGGGCGGTGAGCCGTCCCAGGCTGCGAACCGCGACGTCTAGCGGGACGCAGTCCGGTACCACCTTGCGGGAGTCCCTAGTCAGGATCTCGAAGTCGGGAACCACCATTACCGGCACCAGGTCGGGTGACAACGAGTGGTGCACGACCCATCCTTGGGCCACCGACACCAACCCGCCGTAAACGGCCGCGGCGGCGTTGTCGGGGTGCCCCTCCAGGTACTTGACGTACTGGAACAGTTCGTCATGGCTGGGATCCTTCCCGTTGGCGCGCAAGGCGGCCAGGGTGCCGGCGGTGAAGGCGGCCGCGCTCGATCCCAGTCCACTGCACAGAGGAACGTGGTTGGCGATCTCCATCCGGAGCGGCCGGTCGCTTACCGCACGAGCCGCCGCCAGGACGGCGTCGTGGTCCTCATCACCCAGGTAGGGCTCGGGTCCCAGGTGCCGGGTCGACCACGAGCCGGCTACTTCGGCCCTCACCCGGCACCGCAGGTCGAGCGACATAGCCATGGTGTCAAAGCCCGGCCCGAGGTTGGCAGAGGACGCCGGGGCGGAAGCGGTGCTCATGAGCCGATATCGGTTTCTACGAAAATATTCCTGGCGGCCGGCAGTGCGATCCGGATCGCCTCCTCGACGTCCTCGATGGTCTGGTGGACCTCTTCTCCGGATAGGCCCTCCAGAAGCTCGACATCCAGGTTGACCAGGATGTCGTCGGGACCCATATGCATGGTGAGCAGGCGATCCACGCCGGTGACGTTGGTATGGGCCAGCACCCGCGCCCGGATGGTTGCTCGGTCCCGGCGTCCGGCCGCTTCCCCGATCAGCAGTCCCTTGATCTCGAACGCTAGGAAGAACGCCACGCCGGCCAGCAGCACCCCGATCAGGATCGACGCCAGGGCATCCCAGGTGGGGTCGCCTGTGAGGTGGGAGGCGACCACGCCCGCCAGCGCGACGCTCAACCCTCCGACGGCGGCGCTGTCTTCGAAAAGGACGACCAGGAGGGGCGCGTCCTTGGTGTCGCGCAGGGTGCGCCACAGGGCACGCGAGCCCCGGACCCGGTTGAACTCCCGCACCGCCAACGCCCACGGAACAGCCTCGAAGAGGATCGCTCCCGAGAGCACTGCGACCGAGACACCGAAGCTCTCCACCGCATGGGGATTCCGGAGGGCGTTGACACCGTGCTGGATGGAGAACACGGAACCGCCGACGAACAGCATGACCGCCACCATGAAGCTCCAGAAGTAGACCTCCTTGCCCCGCCCGAACGGATGGCGCTCCCCGCCGGCGCGTTTGGAGACCGTCATGCCCCACAACAGCATCCCCTGGTTGCCGGAGTCGGCCACCGAATGGATCGCCTCGGCCAGCATCGCGGCCGATCCGGTGATAGCGGCGGCTATGAACTTGGCTACCGCGATGGCCGAGTTGGCGACCAGCGCGGCGATCACAGCGAGACGGGAGCCTTGGGAAGCCATTCGGTGCCAGTGTAAAGGCGGGCGGGACCTCAGGATTGCGCCGTGGCTACGGTATCGGGGTTATGGCGGACATTCTCGGGCTGGATGCCCTGCTGGCGCAGTTGATGACCGCGCTGGGCTTGGCGATGGTGGCCGGGAACGGCTTCGCCATGTGGAAACACGCCCGTGGTGAGGTGCCCGAGGGCGTCAAGGGCGCCTACCGGCCAGGGCGGGCCCGGTTCCTGCTGGCGGTGGGTCTGGTGATCAGCATCTGGGGTCTGGCCGGGCTGGTTATCTGATCCTACGGCCTGCCTGGATACGCCCGAACGCATATGACACCCGCGATGGCCGACCACTACCATCGCGCCGGTCCGGCGGGTGTAGTTCACCGGTCCGGCGGGTGTAGTTCAGTGGTAGAACATCAGCTTCCCAAGCTGAGAACGGGGGTTCGATTCCCCTCACCCGCTCTCTTCCCCTGACGAGATGATTCGTCTGCCGCTCAGCAACCGGGGAGCAGAGCGGTGATCCTTTCAGACCGAGACATCAGAGCTGCCATCGAGGCGGAACGCATCGGGATCGATCCTTACGATCCCGACAACGTCCAGCCGTCGTCCATCGACCTGCGGGTGGATCGCTTCTTCCGGGTATTCGAGAACCACCTCTACCCGTACATCGATCCCAAGACGGCCCAACCCGACCTCACCCAGGAAAGGGCGGTCAGCCCCGATGGCCGCTTCATACTCCACCCGGGCAGGTTCGTGCTCGGGGCCACCTTCGAGCGGATCCGCCTGGCCGACGACATCGTGGCCAGGTTGGAGGGCAAATCCAGCTTGGGCCGGATCGGCCTGCTGATCCACTCCACCGCCGGATTCGTGGACCCCGGATTCAACGGCTATCTGACTCTGGAGTTGGCCAACGTGGCCAACCTGCCGATCGCCATCTATCCCGGAATGCTGATCGGGCAGATCAGCTTCTACGAGCTCTCCAGCCCCGCGGAGCACCCCTACGGTTCGCTGTGGGCGGGGTCCAAGTACCAGGGCCAGCGCGGCCCGACCGCGTCCCGGATCCACGAGAACTTCCGATTGCCGTAAGGATCAGAGCAGGGTCTCCGGCTCGTACGTAGCGGCGTGCGGATGGGCGTCGACCGCTCCCGCGACCGCCCTGACAACGCTGTCCACCTGCGAGCCTGCCCTCCCCGCCAGGCCGGTGGCGGTGGCCGCTTCCCGGACCCGCCAAGCATCCAAAGGGAAGTCCGGATCGTCACCTAGCGATGCCCAGAGGTCATGGTGGTCGCCGGCCCTCCGAGCGGCCGCCGCCCGCCCGGCATGGGACCGGATGACGCGGTGGGCCTGCTCGCGACCCATCCCCGCCGCGACCGCTGCCAGCAGGACCCGGGTCGTGGAGAGGAACGGCAACTCGGAGGCCAGTTCCTCCTCCACCCGTCCGGGGAATACGGCCATGTCCCGGACCACGTGCAGGGTGGACTCCAGCAACCCGTCGGCGGCGAAGAAGGAGTCGGGGAGCATCACCCGCCGTACCACGGAGTCGCTGACATCACCCTCGTTCCACTGGTGTCCCGATAGCCCGGTGGCCATTGCCAGGTGGCCGCCCAGAATGACGGCCAGACCATTGATCCGCTCGCAGGTACGCATATTCGTCTTGTGGGGCATGGCCGATGATCCCACCTGGCCGGGCCGGAAACCCTCGGAGGCGAGGTCGGCGCCGGCCATGAGCCGGAGGGTGGTGGCCAGGCTGGAAGGACCCGCCGCCAGCTGGGCCAGCGTCGCCACCACCTCCAGGTCGAGCGATCTCGGATAGACCTGCCCCACGGAGATCAGGCGCCGGGAGAATCCCAGTCCGCCGGCCACCTTGGCCTCGAATCGGTCCACCGTCTCCTCGTCCCCACCGAAGAGGTCCAGGAGGTCCTGCTGGGTCCCCACCGGGCCCTTCATCCCTCTCAAGGGATAACCGGCGATCAGGGTCTCGAGACGCCGGTGAGCGACAAGGGTCTCCTCGGCGGCGCCGGCAAGACGTTTCCCCACCGTGGTGGGCTGGGCCGCCACGTTGTGGCTGCGGCCCACCATGACCATGTTCCGGTACTCGACTGCCCGGCGCGCCAGGGCGGCAAGCACCGCCACGGTCTTGTCCCGCAGCACTTCCAGGGACCGCCGGATAACCAGCTGCTCGACGTTCTCGGTGACGTCCCGGGAAGTGAGTCCCCTGTGGATGTGCTCGTGGCCCGCCAGCGCGCAGAACTCCTCGATGCGGGCCGCCAGGTCGTGGCGGGTGGTCTCCTCCCTGGACCGGATCGAGGCCAGGTCCACCTGATGGATGACCGCTCGGTAGTCGCCGGTTACTCCGTCGGGCACGGGCACGCCCAGTTCTATCTGGGCTTCAAGGACCGCCATCCAGAGCTCCCGCTCCATGACGACCCGACCCACCGGCGACCACAGGCGACGGATCTCGCTGCCGGCGTAGCGGGAGGCCAGGACGTTGGGAATATCGGAGTGTCCGGGGGGATCCGTCGGGATCGGTGCCATGCGGGGCCGAATGTTAACCCTGCCTGAGAAACCCTCTCGGCGCCGGTCAGCGCTCCGTTCGGGAAGGATCCCAATCCACCCCGGCTAGGCGAGCGAGGGCCAGGATCAGCGACTGCGTGCCCTTCCGCCCCAATCCCTGGGCCTGGAGCGAGACGTAGAGTTCGTGGGCCATGGCCAGACCGGGAGCCGGGAGCTTCATGGAGGCGGCCTCCCGCAGGGCGATTCCCATGTCCTTGACGAAATGATCTACGAAGAAGCCCGGCTCGAAGTCGCCCCCGAGCATCCGGGGACCGTAATTCGATAGCGACCACGATCCGGCGGCCCCGCCGCTGACCGACTCCATCACCGTGTCGAGGTCGAGCCCGGCCTGCTGGCCGTAGAGCAACGCCTCGGAAACTCCGATCATGCCGGTGGCGATCAGGATCTGGTTAACCGCCTTGGTGTGCTGGCCGGCGCCCGGCCCACCCTGGCGGACGATGGTCTTGCCCATGGTCTCGAAAACCGGCCGCACCTGCTCCACGTCGTCCGGGTCGCCGCCGATCATGATCGACAGCGTGCCGTTGCGGGCGCCTATGTCACCCCCGCTCACCGGAGCGTCGATGGCGGCCACGCCTCGTTCACCACACGTCTCGGCGATCTCGATGGCGAGAGCGGGTTCGGAGGTGGTCATGTCCACCAGTACGTCGCCTGCCGAGGCGCCCTCCAGCAGGCCGTCCGGGCCGAGGAACACCTGGCGGACGTCCTCGGGGAAGCCGACGATGGCCAACGAGATGTCCGAGGCAGCGGCCACCTCGGCGGGGGTGCCGGCCCAGCTGGCGCCGCGGGCGATCAGGCCTTCGGCCTTGGGCTTGCTGCGGGTGGTCACCGTCACCGGGTATCCGGCGTCGAGGACGTGCCCACACATGGAGACGCCCATCACGCCGGTCCCGACCCAGCCGATAGCAGGCTTGTCAGCCACGTTCGCTCCTTTCGATGACCAGCTTGCCCTGATGATCCCCGGCCTTCATCCGGTCCAAAGCCTCCGGCAGATGCTCGAACGGATAGACGCTGTCCACGAGTACCGGCAGTTGGTCTCCGGCCACCCACTCCGTCACCCGAGCGAAGTCCTCGTGGTCGAACATGGTGGAACCGATGATCTCCAAGTGGCGGAAGAAGAGCGGCGGGACACTGATCTCCACTTTGGGGCCGCTGGTGGATCCGCAGGTCACCAACCGGCCACCCGGCGTCAACGACCGCATCGACTGGCTCCAGGTGGCGGGTCCGACGTTCTCGAACACCACCTCGGCCTGCCGTCCTGCCGCCTGCCGGAGCTCCTTGGAGAACTCGCCTCCGGAAGCGAATCCACCCGCCGCGCCGAGCTGTACGGCCCGCTCGATCTTGGCAGGGCTCCGGGAGGTGACGTAGACCTCGGCGCCCATCAGGCGGCCGATCAGCATCCCTGCCGAGCTGACCCCGCCGCCGACTCCCACCACCAGCAGCAGATCGCCGTCGCGGAGGCGGGCTCTGCGCAGCATCCGGTAGGCGGTGGAGTAGGCCAGCCCGTAGGCGGCCGCTCGATCCCAGGGGAGGTGGGTCGGCCTGGGAACGAGGTTGGCGGCCGGAACGACGACATGATCGGCGAGCGTTCCCCAGGCGTGCTCACCCAGCACGCCGAGCTTCCCGTTGAAGGGTATGTGGCTGGTGGTGGGGGCGTAGCCGAGGCTCGGGTTGACTATCACCTCGGCGCCCGGCGCCCATTCCTCCACACCGTCTCCCACCGCGTCCACCACCCCTGCGCCATCCCCGCCGGGCACATGGGGGAAGTGCTTGGGCGCGGGCAGGCCCATCGATATCCAAAGGTCCAGGCGGTTGAGCGCGGACGCGACCAGCCTCACCCTCACCTGGCCCGGCCCCGGGCTGGGCGTGTCCACCTCCGCCAGGGTGTAGGAGGACGGCCCCCGGGTGTCGTTCAGAGTCCACGCACGCATGAGGCCAAGGCTAGACCGCCCGCAACGAGCCGCGAAGCACGACGCGGTCGGCTGCGTCTGCGGGGTGGGTGTGGTGGCTATCCGCCGGGGTGGGGTTGTTGGGGGTGGTACCGGTCGAGGAAGGCTTGGTAGGCCCGCTGTTGCTGCTGGAACGGATCCAGGTATGCGACGTTGGTGGGATGCCGGTATTGGGTCCAGGTTCGGGGTGGGAGTAGCCGGCGCCGGTGTGGCGGTGTGTCGGGGTCGATCCGGTGTCCCCGCCGGTGGACGGCGATGTGATGGTGGTACCAGCAGAGGGTGGCCAGGTTGTCGGCGGTGTTGGCGCCACCGTCGCGTCTCGGAATGACGTGGTGGGTCTGGAGCCGGTAGCTGCTCCGGCATGAGTCAATCACGCACTTCCGGTCTCTTGCTAGCACCGCTCGCCGGAGCCGCTTGGGGACCTGGCGCTGGGGCGGCCCGGTCTCGGCCACCTGGCCGCCGCGGAGGGTGACGGGTTCGCTCCGTCCTTCGCATTCGACCTGATCGACGGTCTGGGGTCCGACCCTGGGCCCTCCGAACACTTCCACTCCCCGGGTGTCGCCGGACTCGTCGGCGAGGGTTTGGTCCTTGACGAGCATGATGACCGGTTCCCTCCCGGCCGGATCGCCTGGGACGAGATCTTGGTCGAGGTCGTCCTGGGCCATGGTCGTGAGGCCGATGGCCTGTTTCTGACCCGGCGAGAGCTCGGCATCCGGCTGGGAAGCGAGGGGTGGGATCCGGTCGGCTCTCCGTTCCAGGGCCGTCCGGACGATCTGGCCGTCGGTGGCGGTGAGCCTGCCCGATAGGTGCCATACGGCGCCGTCCTCTGACACTCTCAGGTTCACGTACTGTCTCTCAAAGGCGCTCCGTTCGTCACCCTTGTTGAGCCTGCGGAACCGGGTGGCCAGCTTCGTGACCGCCGCCAGATCGAGATCAGCTGATGCGGCAACGTCTGCGGAACTCGCTCCGGCTTGTAGGAGGCGCCGCTCGGAGACGGTCCGGTCGAACGGGAGAATGCCCCTTTGTATCAGGTCGATGGTGTCGTCGTCCAGGCGTCTGGCCAGGTAGGCAAGATCGCGGGCGACCGTATGGGGTATGTCCAGCCGGGAAGCCGTCCAGTCGACCAATGATCGGTATCCGTCGCGGACCGTCCCACGGTGACGGATCACCATCTTCAACCAGGCGAGCTGGCGGCCCCGCAGCCGATCGATCTCACGTTGGGCGTCCTTGAGGTTGTTCTCGGCGACCAGCAGCGAATCTGCGTAGTGGAAGGCTACTTCGTACATATGTACAAGTGTATCAACACCCTGTGACAGATTATGACCAATTGGTAGCTATATGAGAGATAATTCGTAAAAGGATCAATCGAAGGCCCACGCATACCAATCCAGCGGCCGGGTAGATGGGCCACGACTCATTTAGACCACATGGGAGGAGCTATAGCGAGGCAGGACACGTCCGGCAGGATACAGCGCGTGTAGGTCGGCCAGTAATCCGGCGGCAAGGGTCGCAAAGACGGTTCGGTTGGAAGGCGACGAGATCAGGATTGCCTCGGTACGGCGCGGGTCTGCTGGCCCGGTCCCATGGTGTGCAGGTCCGGGATCCCGTTCGTGGCCAGCATTCCGAAGATCGCCATGTTCGACGGTCCGGTCGTCAGGATTGCCGCCTGTGGATGATCCTGGAGGGCTGGTTGGTTCCTGCGGCGCAGAGATCCGCGATGGCGTTGGTGGCGATGGCCCCGAAGATGGCCCGGTTGTTTGTGGAGGTGACGACGATCCCGCTCGCCGGGGGGGGGGTCAGCGAGTGCGTGGTATCGCCCTGGTCTGTCGTGAGCCCGCGATGGTCGCCAGGTCCGGCAGCAGGGTTGTCGCCAACGCCTGGAAGGCCATGTTCGATGTGCCCGACGTCAGGATCGCCGGGATGGGAGGGCTCTGGTCTGTCGTCCTGTTGCGCACAGGTCGAACAGTTGGTCCGCTGCGATGATCCCGAAGGGGATCTGTCGGGTGAGGTTGACGAGTATCGCCGGGGGGGGGGGGCGTTATAGATTCGTCGTCCCGGGGAAACATGGCCGAAATGGTCTTGACGCTGGAGAGGATGCGGTCGTCCTCGTACAGCCAGAGTTTGACGAACGGACGGTAGAGGACTTCGCGGATACGGGATTCGTCGAAGGCCAGTTGGTGGTTACGGCGTAGGGATTGTTTCAGTGTGGCGGTCCACTTGATGTCTTCGAGTTGGTAGTTTTCCGTCACTTCCTCGAAGGCGAAGCCTGCTGCGATGAACTCTCGGGCTTCCTCGTAGGCGTCGATGAGGTGTTTGATTTTGCGGATCAGATCGGCGCGGCTGAACGAATACACGTAGGTATCGCAATTGGTCTTCACTCCGGAAGCATGGGTGGTTACGGCAGTCTCTGTATTCGACATGTTGGTATCACAGACCGGCAGAAGCTCCTCGAAGGAGCCGTCAGTCAGATTTACCCAGTCGTGGCGGGGATTAGCAGGTACTTCTTCGAAGCCGGGACTGGTGACGTCGCCGAGTTCGGCAAGCCAGGCGAATTTCTGTTCCAAGCTGGAGTATTCGGGAACTGCTGCGTAGTAGAGCGTTCCGGGCGTCTCGGGGTCCTTGTCGGGGCTGCGTACCGCAACGGTGACCTGCACCCCGTTACGCGACCCGCCACCGAAGAGCTTGTCACCCTCTCGTCGGAACTCCTCCCCGCTCTTGTAGGCGTCGCCGCGCAGGTTGGTGATGTAGACGTGGCTGAACTCATCCCGCAACGCGGCCCGCATGCCGGCCAAGGCGGTTCCGCTGGCCAACGAGTTGGGGTGGATGAACGCCACCACGCCGTGGCGGTCGCGTCGCTCGCTTCTCGGATCGCCGAGGCGGTCGGTGGCCCAGCGGATGGCCTGGACGTACAGGTTCCCGCTCGAGTTGCCGCCGGGGGCGCGTCCGGTGATCTGCTTGTGGCGTTGCCCGTACGTGTCGCGCACCCGCTGCGCGATTCCGGCGTGTTCGAGGTTGGGGTTGTCGTCGCCGGCGGACTTCTGGCCGGCTGACCAGGGCGGGTTGGCGACGATTACGCGGATGGTTCGGCTGTCTTGTTCTCTGGCCCTTTCGGGGTTGTGGTCCAGTTCAAGACGCCCGCTCTGGGAACCGGAGAAGGTGTCGCGCAGCACGATCCCGTTGAAGGGCCGGTATCCGTCATCGAAGGCGCCCCGGGAAGCGGCGGACTGTTCGATCTTGAGGGCAGCGATGTAATAGGCGAGGAGCACCAGGTCGTTGGCGTGGAGCTCGTGGCCGTATTTCCGGATCACGTCCTCGTCCCGGACCAAGGGTGCTCCGTCGGCGCCGGCGATGGTGAGCAACCTGGAAATGAAGGTTCCGGTGCCGGTGAAAGGATCGAGGATCTCCACCTCGGGATCGCTGAGGGATTTCCCGAAATGCTTGCGGCAGACGGCCTCGGCGCTGCGGAGCATGAAGTCCACGAGCGGGATTGGGGTGTAGACGATCCCGAGACGCTTCACAACGTCGGGAGTAGCCGCTTTGAAAAAGCCTTCGTACACGTCTTGGAGGATCTGCAGTTTGGATGCGGCAGAATCCGTGTCTTCCGAGACGTCCTCGAACACGGTAGCGATCCGGCGATAGGAACGTTCGAGGGGCTGGATCAGCTGGTCAAAGTTGACGCCTCCCTCTTCGAGTCCCGCGAGGACCACGTTGAGATGCCGCGAGACCGGGTTGACATCGCGGAAGGAATGGTCGGAGAAAAAGGCGTCGAACACCGGAATGGTGACCGCATGCTGAGCGATCATTTCGATGGCGTCCTTTTCCGTGAAGGCAGGCATCACGGTTTCCCGCATCTCTCCGGCGAACCGGTCGAGGGCGGTCCGAGCCGGGCCACTCCTGGTCTTTCTCTCGACTTCCGCAACTACCTTCCGGTAGACCCCGGCCGCTTCCCGACCCCAGGACGGCCAGTAGTGCCGGTCGCCCACCTGGTCAACGAGTACTGAGGCGATCTCGGGCAGGAGGCCGGGCAGGCTTTCCTGCATACCCGGATCGAGGTCTTTCTTCAGAGTCTTATCGATAACCCGAACCGCGGTGTCCGCGGCCAAGCCGGGAGCGTTGACCATTGCGTCGAAGCGCTCGTCGTGTGCCCGCAGCGCGCGGCAGACCTTCCATACCTGCTGGAAGTTGGAGCTCTTGAGGAACTCCTCGGATCGGAGGGTCTGGCCGTCGGGAACCAGCACCGGTATCACTATGTAGCCCTTGTCCTTGCCCGCCGCCCGGCGCATCACCCGGCCCACAGCCTGGACGATGTCCACCTCCGACTGGCGGGGGGCCAGGAATAGGACGGCGTCCAGGGCGGGGATGTCGACCCCTTCCGAAAGGCATCTGGCGTTGGTCAGGACCCTCGTGGCGGCCTCCGGCTGGTCGGCGCCCCGGAGCCATTGCACTTTCTTGGCCCGCTCGTAGGCGTTCTGCTTGCCGTCGATGTGCTCGACGTCAAGATCGACCACCGAATGTTCCCGGTAGTCGCGGGGGCGTTCCAGCTGGTAGCTGTCGCAGACCTTCCGCCAGTGCTGTTCGACCTTCTTGGAGTTGGCGATCTTGTTGGTGAAGGCAATGGCGCGGCGGCATCTGTAGAAGGGGTTGATAGCCCCGGCGGGGCGGTCCCGCTCCACCCCCAAAGTATTGGGATCCGCCAGAGCGTCCCAGCATCCCACCAGCTGCACCCAGTCCTCCGCGTTGAGGATCTGTTTCTTGGGTATCTTGCCGGTTCTGTCCTGGTATTCCTTCCAGTACCGGTCATAGCTCTCGATGTGGTGTTGCTCGTCGTAGGCGATGACCACCACTTCGTAGTCGGACAGCAAGTCTGCATCGATGGCGTCGCGGAAGCTCTGCTCGTAGAGGATCGGTCCGTAGAGGTCTTCGTCGTCCATGGAGTAGACCTCGCCTCCGGCCCGCTTCTTCCATCCGGAGGCGTATAGGCGCTGCGTGGCGGTCATGAACAGGCGCCGTTCAGCCCTGAGCCGGTCCGGGTTGTGTACCAGTTGGAAGTGGCTTTCCTCCGCGCGAACCACCTTTTCCACCCCGGTGGTGCGGTGGGCCTCGTCGCAGACGACCAGGTCGAAGGCCGGCGCGCCGAGTTCCTGCGCCTCGCACACCACGGGCAGGGATTGGTAGGTGGAGAAGACCACCGTCATGGCCTCGGGTGCCTCGCGCTTCAGCTTCGATGCGATGCTCTGCGCGTTGGTGGTGACCGGCATGGCCAACTCGGTCAGGTTGGCGTCCTCCGAGTCGCGAGCCGCCTTGGAATCCGAACATACGGCCAGGTATCGGTGAGGAAGATCCGGGTCCCTCTGGTAGGCCCATGTGCGCATGGTCTGGCTCATGAGGGCGATCGATGGGACCAGGTAGAGCACCCGACCGCCCCACCCCACGTTGCGTTCCGCCGCCCAGAGCGCTACTTCGGACTTGCCCGACCCACACGGCATTAGGACCCTCCCTAGGTCCCCCGCATCAGGTCCGAACAGGCCCGCGCTGATGGACTCGAGGGCATCCTCCTGGTGAGGTCGAGGAACGTGACGATCCGCAGCCCACCGCAGGGTGTCGGGCCGCTCTATCAGGTTTCGCCAGTCTCCTACCGGCCAGGTGTCGAGGTCGCCGCTGGTGATTATCTCGACCGAAGCGTTCTCCAGCTTCTTCCGGGCGTTGCCCGAGTAGTTGCTGGTAGCAACGAATATCCGAGCTTTCCATTGGTCGCCGACCGTGAATGCCAGGAACTTGTCCACCTCGGTGATGCTGACGGAGGCCGACGCGTAGAACTTGCACTGGATGGCGCAGAAACCGCCCCCGTAGTCCTCTGTTTGCTCGCCCACCAGATCGATACCCAGGTCAACGCCCCCCGCTTCGGGCCATTCCGACCAGAGCCATAGGTTGGTAAACCGATCTTTGTACTGGGGGTTGGCGAGGAGTGCATGCCGTACCAGCTTCTCGAACGCCCTCCCGAGGTGGTACTTGCCGGAGATATCGGCCCTGAGCCGGTCGAGAGCCTCGGCGAGGTGGGCCATCAGCCGGTCGCCCGGGGGAGGGAAGGAGGAAGAGAGTCGATGATGGCGGCTGAGCGGACCGAGAGGTGTATGAGCCGCCGCAGGTGGCGGATCAGGTTGAAGGGCCGATCAGCCCACACATGCCAACGGTTGGGATCATCGACGATGCCGGACTTCTTGTCCTCCTTGCGGCGGAGGGAATCGATCGCCCAGTCGAGCGGGCTCCGACCTGAGACCCGGTACTCATGGGCTTCGGGTGGGATACCGACCAGACGGCAACGGTCGTTGATCCACAGGACTGATCGGTCAGGGATCCTGGGATTGTCCTCTTGCTTACCCCAGCGCATCCTCCCCGAGATGCGGAAGAGGTCAGGGTCTGAGGCTGCGGCTAGATCCCCAGCCTCATCCAGCCCGAAGCGTGTAACCACCGGAGCGAGCGGAGAAGTCTCTCTCTCTCTCTCTCTCTCTCTCTCTCTCGGTGGAGACCACTGCCCAGATCGGGTATTCCTCGCAGGACTCGTATCCGGCATGGAGATCCATCAACTCCCGGCCCGCCGAGCGGAAAGCCTCGAAGTCATCAGCCAGCGGGATACGGGGAAGACTCCTTTGAAGATCGAACCGGTAGCGCTCGCGCCAGTCTGCAGCATGCATCACGCCGTACATGTACTCCCAGATGTCATCTTTGGATACGTCAGGACCGTACCGGTTCTGGAACTGCTCAAGGCACCAGTCGGTGACGTTGTCCCGCTCGCCACTCTGTGGTTCGTCTAGTTCGATGAGTCGCATCCGGAGGGAGAATACCAAGCCAGGTGACATGCCGGACCAGGCTGTCCTCCGCTACGTCCAGCCGAAGTGGTCGATGGGGCCCTCGCCGCGGCCCAGGTGCCATCCGGCTGCGCCGGTGATGGCGCGTGACACCCAGGCTCGGGCGTCGGCGATGGCCACGATCAGGTCGGCGCCGGTGGCCAGGCGGGCCGCTATGGAGGCCGAGAGGGCATCCCCGGTTCCGTGGACGTTCCGCGATCGCACCCGGCGTCCTTGGAGGGCATGGGTCCGGATCCCGTCCGAGAACACGTCTATCAGTGGCTTGTCACGGGCCATCCGGCCGCCGGTCACCAGGATGGGCGTCCGGGTGGTGCGGGCGAGGAACTCCGCCGCGGCCCGCTGATCGCGTTCGTTCTCGACGGGTCGGCCTGCCAGCAACGCCGCCTCCCGATGGTTCGGCGTGGCCAGGTCCGCTACCGGGATCAGGGACTCCAAGTAAGAGGCCACGGTGGAGCGATCCACCAGCGAGCTGCCATCCCGATCCACGAGCACCGGATCGATCACCAGGTTGGGTAGCCGGGCGGCCTGTTCCGCCACCAGCCGGACCACCTCGGCTCGGCCCAGCAAACCGGTCTTGGTGGCGTCGGGTGGCAGGTCGGCAGCGACCGCTTCGAGTTGGGAGGAGATCATCTCGAAGGGCACTTGCTCGGCCCGGGCCACCCCCCGTGTGTTCTGGGCGGTGACCGTTGTGATCACCGTCGTGGCGAACACGCGGTGCGCCGACAGCGTCTTGAGGTCGGCCTGGATCCCGGCGCCGGCCCCGGAGTCGCTGCCGCCTATCGTCATCACCGTTCTGGGGGTAGCTGTCATGTCCTCCAGCCGACCAAGGAGTCATGGGCGGTCCTGCGCTCGCAGCCGGATCGCTGCACGATGCCGACCTGGTCCGATTCAACCGTCGTATTCGTGCACCCGCCGACATCGTAGGCCTGGTAGGTCACGCGACCGCGGTCCACCGGAACGGGCTCGCCATCGAGGCCGAGCGCGGACGGCTCACTCCACCGTACTTCGATGGGAGGGTCGTCGCACCGGGTGAAGAGCTCGGACCACACGAGCGGTGATCGAAGCTGATCGCCGTCGCACAGGAGGTGGCGCACCACCACGTCCTCGCCGGTGTCGAGACCCTCGATCCTGGCCGGCCACCGGCTCGGGTGCCGGACGCCAGGGGTACGCGGTCCGATGGTGAGGCGGTAGCGGGCACCTGGTGTCCAGGAGAAGTCCCTGGTGTTCGGATCGAGGGGAGTCGACGGCAAGGACGACTCCGTTCCCGGCAGGATGGCGCCACGCTGGTCGTAGCCACCCCAGTTGACGGCCAGATTCCGGGGATGGCGGGGATTCCACTGGATCCCGGTGTGGGCGCCTCCTTCGTGGCGAGCGGGCGACCAGAAGGATGCTTGGATCGCGAAAAAGGCCAGACGGCTGACCTCCGGCGGCTTCAGCACTTCCAGGATCACCGACACCGATGCCAGGGGAACGTCGGGAACATCCCACCAGACATGGAACGAGGAAGCCCCGTTGGGGGATGGTGGTAACCCGCGCACCCTCACAGGGTCGCTCGCCGGCGGCCTCGGTCCGGGAACCGGCTGCGTATCATCCGGCGCCGCCGGTGAGGATGACAAAGGCACAACCGAGCCGGGGTCGATATCCACCAACACTTCGTCCCCCGCTCGCGGGCCCGTTCCGGCGGTCCAGACAACCAGAGCATGGCCGCGGCAATCCAGCACCACGCGGGTCTCCCCGGCAACGAATGTGGTGGCCTCGACGGTGCCGACCAGGCTCCCTGCCGGACTCAGGGCGGCGCCGTCGGGCCGGATGACCACCCGGTGGCGACCATCCGGAAGGCTGGTTTGTATAGCGCCCCAAGGGGTGGCGGCGCCGCCTCCTTCGACCAGCGCATCTGCGAAGTTCTCGAACCCGAGGAATCGGGCCACGAACTCCGTGGCAGGGCGACTCCACAGCTCCTCAGGGGTGCTGACCTGCCTGATCCTTCCCTCGTGCAGGACCGCTACCCGGTCGGCGATGGCGAAGGCCTCGTCCTGATCGTGGGTGACGTACAGGGCGGTCACGCCGACCCGGCGGATCAGCTCTGCCAGCTCGGGCACCAACCGGGCCCGCAACGCCCGATCGAGCGCGCCGACCGGCTCGTCGAGCATTAGCAGACCGGGCTCCGGGGCCAGGGCGCGGGCGAGAGCCACCCGTTGCTGCTCCCCACCCGACAAGGATTCGATCCGGCGATCAGCGAACCCCTCGAGGCCGACCCACGACAGCACCTCGTGGGTGCGGCGGCGGATAGCGGTCCGGTCCCTGCCTTGCATCCGTAGCCCGAAGGCCACGTTCTCGGAGACGTTGAGGTGCGGGAACAGCGCGTAATCCTGGAACATCAACCCCACGTTGCGCCGGTGTACGTCCATGCTGGTGATGTCGTGCCCGGCCAGCAGCACCCGGCCGGCTCGGGGGGTCTCCAAACCGGCGATGGCTCGTAGCAGGGTGGACTTGCCCGATCCGGAGGGTCCCAGTACCGCCAACACCTCGCCGGCGCCGACCTGCAGGCTCACGTTGGCGAGCGCCCGGTGGTCACCGTATGACACGTCTACATCCACCACTTCAAGCATCAGAAGTCTCCGGCCCCTTCCATCCGCTGCCGCTCGACCGTCATGATGATCAGCGTGGTGAGGATCATCAGGATGACGCTCAGGGCCATAGCCTGGCCGAGGGTGGCGGCTCCCGGCTGTCCGAGGAGCCGGAATATGGCGGTCGGGATGGTGGGCCGATCGGGCCGGATGAGGAAGGCGGTGGCGCCGAACTCGCCCAGCGACACGGCCGCCGCGAATCCGGCCCCGACCAGGGCGGCCCGGCGGATGATGGGCAGCTCGATCTCCTGGAACACCCGGCGGGGGGACGCCCCCAGGATCGAGGCCGCCTCCAGAAGGCGGGGTTGAACCGAGCGGAGCACCGGCGTGACGGTGCGGATCACGAACGGCACCGCCACCACCGAATGGGCCACCGGGATCAGCCACGCCGAGGTGCGCAGGTCTACCGGCCACCCGAACGCGACGAGAAAGCCGAAGCCGACGGTCACCGCCGACGTACCCAGCGGCAGCATGAGCAGCGTGTCCAGCCGGGCGCCGGCGCGGCCGGAGCGCCGTGAGATCACCACCGCCGCCGCCAGCCCGACGACCAGGGAAGGGACCATGGCTGCGGCCGCGAACCAGACCGAGTTGAGAATGGCCTCCGTCGGCGCCACCGGCCCGGCGCCGCTCTGGAACAGGCCCGTGTAGTGACTTAGTCCCAGTCCAGAGGAGGTGCTGAGGGACCGGGCAACGAGGGTGATGATCGGCGCGCCCAGGTAGAGGACCATGGACGCCAGGGCGCCAGCGACCACCAGCCGTTCACCGGGGGTGGAGGGTCGCCTCGCCACTCCGCCGGCAGGCCGGAGCGGTAGCCGGCGCGCATGCCGTTGCTGGAGGCGCGAGTAGACCGACAGGACGGCGGCGATCCCCACCAGCTGGACGACCGCCAGCGCCGCGGAGGCGGCCAGGTCGAGGTTGATGGTGGCCTCCCGCCAAACCGCCACCTCGATGGTGGCATATCCGAAACCGCCCAGGATCAACACCACTCCGAACGAGGTGAAGGTGAACAGGAAGACGATCGAGGCAGCGGCGGCGATCGACGGGAGCAGCAGGGGTAGCGTGACCGTGGCGAAGGTCCGCGCCTTGGTGGCGCCCAGCATCCGGGCCGCCTCCTCGAGTTTGGGATCGATCAGCTCCCAGAAGCTCCCCACCACCCGGACGACCACGGCGTAGTTGAAGAAGACGTGGGCTGCCAGGATCGCCCAGACCGTCTGGCGAAGGTCGACCCCGAGGGGCCCGCTCGGACCTAGGAGGACGAGGAAGGCGGTGCCCACCACCACTGTCGGCAGGACGAACGGCACCGTCACCGCGGCCCTCACCAGCCTCCTGGCGGCGAACCGGTAGCGAGCCACCACGTAAGCGCCCGGAAGGGCGAACAGCAGGGTGGCGAGGGTAGAGATCGTCGCCTGCCATACGGTGAACCAGGCGGCCCGGCGGAGGGAGCCCTTGGTGGCGATCTCCACGAACGGGGAAAGGTCGAGACCACCATCGAGGGTCAAGCTGCGCAGTACCACCCGGACCAGTGGGTAGGCGAAGAACAGCCCGAAGAAGACCGCCGGTATCGCGAGCAGCCATCGCGCCGATCCCGCGCCTACGAGGCTACGACTTCGATCCATTCCTCGATCCACCTCGAACGGTTGGCGTCGATCTCGTCCGCCGGCAGGAGCGCGGGCGCGGACGGGATCTCGGTGTAGCGCACGAACTCCTCCGGAAGGGCGGCCTGGCGGTGGGCCGGGAAGACGAACATGTTGAGCGGGATGTCCTCCTGGAACTCCCGGCTCAGCATGAAGTCTACCAACTCGCGGGCGGCGTTGGGGACCGGCGTACCGGCCAGGATGCCGGCGAACTCGATCTGGCGGAAACACCCGTCGAGAACGACCGCGGTTGGCGCCTCGGTCACCGGAGGATCGGCGTAAATCACTTCCGCCGGCGGCGATGAGGCGTAGGACACCACGATGGGCCGGTCACCTCCCCCGGATCCCCCCGAGAAGGACCCGTAGTAGGCATCCTCCCATCCGGCGGTTACCAGCACGTCGTTGGCAACCAGATCCGCCCAGAAGCTCTGCCACGGGTAATCCCCGTCCTCGCCGAAGATGGCGATGGTCGCGAGCAGGAACGCCAGCCCGGGTGAGGAGGTGCCGGGATGCTCGACCACCAGCAACCCGGCGTACTCGGGCTTGATGAGATCGGCCAGGGTGGCGGGCGGGCTCACCCCGATTCCGGCCAGCCCGGCGATGTCGTAGTTGAGACACACGTCGCCGAAGTCGATCGGAGTCACCCGTGGATCCAGCTTCAAAGAGTCGGGAACGTCGGCGAGCCCGGGCGACTCGTACTCCACGAACAGGTCCTCGGCGAGGGCGCGGCCCAGGAAGGTGTTGTCGATCCCGAACATGACATCCGCCACCGGGTTGTCCTTCGTGAGCACCGCTTGATTGACCATGGTGCCGGCATCGCCTGCCGCCAGGTGCTCGACGGTATGGCCGGTCCCCGCCTCGAACGCCGCCAGCGTCCCGTCGCTGAGGTAAAAGGAGTCGTGGGTGACCAGCCGGATCGTCTGCGGCCCCGAGTCCTCCGGTGTGTCGTCACCACATCCTGCCGTCATCACCATCAAGGCGACGAGGGCGGTCCCCAACCTTCTCATGAGCGCTCCTTCCGCCGGCCGGTATCGGAGAGGGAAGGCGGAGACAGCTTCCTGCGCCGGCATTATCCGGGTCAGGTTCTACGGTCGGAGACCGGGCGGTCTCCCTCTCAGCCCTTCCCGGGCTCCCGTGCGTCCGTTAACCCTAGCCGCCTCCTGAGGAGCAAGGGATCGCATCCGGCGGGGCGGTAGGCATCCCGGACGCGCGATAATCCCGCCTATCGAAGCCGGGGCCGGCCAAGACGGTGCCTGTCAGGGGAGCGCCAGCATGTCCAGCAGTTCACCTCGACAGGTCGTGCGGATCAGCGCGGGGGAGACCGCCGAGCGGGAAGACCTGCTGCCTACCGAGGAGCCGGTCGAGTTCAGGCTCCAAGGGGTCCCGATTGCGGTCCTGATGCGGACTCCGGGCCATGACGAGGAGTTGGCTCGGGGCTTCGCCCTCACCGAGGGCATCATCCTGCACCCGGAGGAACTGGCCGAAGTGCGGGCACTCCCGGGCCTGGACGGGGCAGGACGCTACGACCTGGTCCTCGCCGAGGGGATCCATGTGGACGAGGAACAGTTTCGCCGCAACCTCTACGCCACCTCTTCGTGCGGGGTGTGCGGCAAGGCCTCCATCGATGCCGTCCGCGTGGCCGCGCCACCCCTTCCGGCCGGTCCTGTAGTTCCCGCCGGCATGTTGCTTGATCTCGTGGAGTCCATGCGTTCGGTCCAGGCCGGATTCGATGCCACCGGCGGACTCCACGCAGCCGCCGCCTTCACCGGCGAGGGCGAGTTTCTGGGCGTCCGCGAGGACGTGGGCCGGCACAGCGCCATGGACAAGCTGGTCGGCCGGCTCTCGTCCCGCCGCTGGCCGATGGGCGAGATGGTCGTCACCGTCTCCGGCCGGGTGTCGTTCGAACTGGTACAGAAGGCTGCGGTTGCCGGGATAAGCATTCTGGCCGGCGTCTCGGCTGCCTCCTCCCTGGCGGTCGATCTTGCCGACGAACTGGGCCTGACCGTGGCGGGCTTCGTCAGGCCGGGCGGCTTCAACCTGTACACCCATCCCCACCGCATAGATACCGGCGGCTGAGAGAACGCCAGGTCGCTAGCGGTGCTCGGTGTCGCCCGCGAGCAACTGGAGGATGTGGGGCAGCAGCGGCTCGAGGGCGTCCATGCCCTCGGTCACCGCTTTCGGGCTGCCGGGAAGGTTCACGACCAGGCAGGCCCCGATCACACCCGCCACGCCGCGTGACAGAGCGGCCATGGGTGTGTGGCGCAGGCCTTCCGCCCGGATCAGCTCCGCCACGCCGGCCGCCGGCCGGTCGATCAGCGCGGCGGTGGCCTCGGGGGTCACATCCCTGGGTCCGAAGCCCGTACCGCCTGTCGTGATGATCAGCCCGCGTCGCGGGGCCAAACTCGCCAGCAACTCCTCGATCACCGCCCGCTCATCGGGGACCAGATGGCGGTCGACCCGGAAACCCAGGTCGGAGAGCCGGACGACCAGAACGTCGCCCGACCTGTCGGCCCGCGTTCCATGGGTCACCCCGTCGCTGACGGTCACCGCAGATGCCTTGATGTTCTCCATGGCCCCCATGCTACGAGCCTGCCACGCCGGACCCCGTCAACCGATGCCGGCCCCGGCTGGCTAGCCTTCCGCTCCGTGTCCTGGATCCTCCTGACCAACGATGATGGCGTGGACAGTCCCGCCCTTCCACCCTTCCGAGCCGCCCTCGGATCCTTGGGGGAGGTGCGCACGGTGGTTCCGTCCGGGCAGCGAAGCTGGATCGGGAAGGCACTTACTCGATTCGAGCCCATCGAGCTGGCAGAGGTGGACCAGGCCGGCACCACCGTCGTGACCGTGTCGGGCACTCCGGCCGATGCCGTCCAGGTGGCGGCCGGCTATTTCGGATCGCCCCCGGGCCTGGTGGTCTCAGGCATCAACATCGGCTACAACCATGGCGCCGGCTACATCATCAGCTCCGGGACCGTCGGAGCGGCCTTCGAGGGATGGGAGTTGGGGATTCGCTCGGTGGCCTTCTCCACCGGGGTGCGGGGAAGCTGGCACACCTGGTACCCGTTGATGCGGTCTGCTTCCTCCGCGCCGGCTTGGGAGCGCCTGGCGGCGGTCTGCGCCGACATCCTCGGCGATCTGCTCAAAGCGGACCTCTCAGCCGACGTGGTCACGGTCAACCTCCCTTGGGAGGCCGACCTCACCACCGCCCGCCGGGTGGTGCCGCCCGCTCGGGTCACCTACGGACAGATGCATCAGCGCCTTCCCGATGGGACCTTCACCCACAACTACCGGGAGGATTTCGGTGACATCCCGCTGGACGGCACCGACATCGGTGTGAACCATGCGGGCGAGATCGCCATCACCCCGCTGATGGCCCCGGCTTCGCCCCCGGTCGCGGAGGGGGCCAGAGCCCGGCTCGAACGCCTTCCGGCATGACATCTAGGCCACAGGCTTAGGAGTAGCGCGGGACCGGATCCGGTATCAGCCGCCCTGGCCGGTGATCACCTCGTATAGCGCGGTCGAGAGGGCACGTGGGCGGTGGTCGGTGCCCGGTTCCATGTGGGTCTGGTTCATGGCATAGCCGAAGCCCACCTCTGCGACCGGGTCGGCGTAGCCGACAAATCCTCCTATGCCCGTCATCCCGTATGCCTCGTCGTTGGGTCCCAAGGACAGGCCGCCGGGGGTGGAGCGGCCGTAGCCGAGGGCGAAGCGGGATAGGCCGCCGAATACAGTATCGACGCCCCTGGCTTGCTCCGCCGAGTGGGCGGCGACCGACTCCTCGGATACGATCCGGCACCCGTCGAGCACCCCTCCCGCGGCCAGCATGGCATACATGCGGGCCACGCTGCGGGCATTGCCTACTCCGTTGACGGCCGGCGCCTCTGCCGTCAAGAAGGCGGGGTCGTTGGCCAGATCGATCGGGCGCCCTCGCTCCGGGCCGATGAACAGGGCGGCGCCGGCGGGATTCCCGGGTCCCCAGAACACCCACATGGGATCGAAGACAGGATCGGGGTCGTGCAACAGCGGCGCCACCCTCCCGTGGTGCTCGACGGGCAGCCCGATCCAGAAGTCCAGACCGAGCGGGCGGGCCACCTCGTCTGCGAAGAACGTCCCGAGGGCACGGCCGTCGGTGCGCCGCACCAGTTCGCCCACCAGCCAGCCGTAGCTGATCGAGTGGTAGCCGAGCTTGGTTCCCGGCTCCCAGGCGAGCGGCGCCGCGGCGAGCCGGGCGGCTATCTCGTCGGTGCGGTGCCATCCATCCGGGTGGTCGAAGCTGACGAGATCCCAGTACCGGGGGAACGACGGAAGCCCGAGCGTGTGGCTCAGGATGTGCCGGACCAGCGCCCGGTCTTTGCCTCGGGCGGCGAATTCGGGCCAGTAGGCGGCAACGGGGGCGTTCACGTCCATCAGGCCACGATCGGCCAGGATCTGGGCGACTAGAGCTGTGGGTCCTTTGGTGACCGAGAACATGAAGACGAGCGTGTCCTGCGCCCAGGGGCGATCAGGCGTCGCCATCCCCGCCCAGATGTTGATCACGCATTCGCCCCCCACGTACGCGCAGAACTCGGCACCAACCTCGCCTCGGATGGCGAAGTTCTCTTCGAACGTGTCGGCGACCCGTTCGAAGCCCGCGGCTACGTGCCCGCTGATGTCGGTCACCATTCGAGTTCTTTCACCCGCTCAGGACACTACGAGGACGCTCAAATTCCGCGCAAAGCGGTCGCGTGCCCGCCGCAACCGGACGGACCGGACAGTTGCTGCCTGCAGCCGTCGCCGGCGCGTGATGGGTTGCGATGGTTCCGGGATTTACTCGCCGGATTGGGTCACAGCGGCCGTGGCCCAGGTGAGGACCTGTTTAGCGAACCTGCGGCAGGCGTCGAACTCGTCTTCGGGCACGGGCCTATCGCGGATGTAGGGTGCCAGATAGTTGATGGAGAACTCTTCGATGAACTCTGCCGGGTAGCCAGCCAGCAGTCGATCGATGGATCGGTCCGGGCATCCTTCGATCAGTTCCCTGGTGTCGTGGGTCCGGGGAAAGTACGTCTCGTGGCTGATGTAGACGGCCTTGATGGCCATCTCCGCAGCGGACACCAGGGACCGGATCGCCACCTTGTTGCCGGCTTGTCCCCGGGCGCCGACCGCCATGCCGTAGTAGGTCCGGGAGTGATCGATCCACTCACGAGCCACCTCGCCATTGGTATCGGGAAGATCGCTCACCGCGCGCCCACCTTTGAAGCCGCCCGGTCATATACGAGACGACCGTCCCGTTGTGCCCACATGCACGGGCTGGTGACGATCCGTCTTCTACGGGTCAGATCCTCGACATCCGTCACGAAGGCGTTCACCCTATACGGGCAGAAGAACCGCGCCGTGTACCTGATCTTCCGCTCCCATCGATCCCAGACCTCGAGTGGCATCCCTTCGAACGCGACGAGGAGATCTATGTCGGATCCGATCCCATCCTCGTCCCGCAGGGTCGATCCGAACAGGAACACCCGGTCCGGGTCGAACATCATCACCACGGAGATGGCCTGGTCGATCCAGTCCCTGGGAAGTCCGGAGTAGGGCAGGGGATCTTGGTCGTTGAGGATGGCCCGTCTCTGGCGTTTGTACATGTCGACGTCCGGGTGGTCGATCTCGGGGACTGCCCAATCCGCCCTCGCCATCGCAACCTCCGTGTATTCACATGCCGGCCCGGAACCGGCCCGGCCGACCGCACTCGCATCGTACCGGCCTGCGGTTAGTGACGACATATCACATGACCGCGCCCGGCGGCTGACCACCGACCAGTCGGCCAACTCCGTGTATGGCGTCAGGGCATCGAGGGTCGGGCGGGATCCGGACCGACATTGAGCATCTCGACATGATCTCGGGGGTCGAAAGGCGTCCACCGATGGCCCTCTTCCGTATTCACAGCGATTTCGGAAGGATAGAAATCGACACCCTTCTGTAAGGCTGCCCGGCTGACCGCCGGCCACCGCAACTACTCTGGGGCCGCGTCCAGAGCGGAGGTGATGGGATGACGGACATGCGACCGATCGAGCAGGTCGACTCCGAGGTAGCGGACCTCATCCGTCGGGATGTGACCCGTCAGAACACCCACATCCACATGATCGCGTCAGAGAACTTCGCGTCACCCGCCGTCATGGAGGCGTGCGGATCGATCTACACCAACAAGTACGCCGAGGGCTACCCGGGGCGGCGCTACTACGAGGGTTGTGAATGGGTGGATCGCATCGAGAGCCTGGCCATCGACCGGGCCAAGGCGCTCTTCGGCGCAGAGTACGTCAACGTGCAACCCCATTCCGGCGCCCAGGCCAACATGGGGGTCTACTTCGCGCATCTCGATCCGGGGGACACGGTGCTCGGTCTCAGCCTGGCCGAGGGCGGCCATCTGACCCACGGCTCGCCGGTGAACTTCTCCGGCCGCCTCTACCGGTTCGTGGCCTACGGGGTCGATCGCCAGAGCGAGCGGATCGACATGGACGAGGTGAGGGCCAAGGCGCTCGAACATCGTCCCAAGATCGTCCTAGCCGGCTACTCGGCCTATTCCCGCCACCTCGACTACGACGCCTTCCGGTCCATAGCCGACGAGATCGGGGCGCTGCTGATGGTGGACGCCGCCCACTTCATCGGCTTGGTGGCGGGCGGGGCGTCGCCCAATCCCGTGCCGATCGCCGACATGGTGACCGCCACCACCCACAAGGCGCTCCGCGGACCCCGGGGTGGGATGATCATGGCCAAGGAGCAGTTCGGGGCCGGGCTCAACAAGGCGGTCTTCCCCGACATGCAGGGAGGGCCGATCATCAGCCAGATCGCGGGCAAGGCGGTCTGCTTCGGGGAGGCCTCCACAGAGGCCTACCGGGCCTATGCGCGCCAGATCGTGGCCAACGCATCGGCCATGGCCGGATCGTTCATGGAGCGCGGCGTGCGGGTGGTCTCGGGGGGAACCGACAACCACCTGCTGCTGCTCGACATGCGATCCATCGACGAGGATCTGACGGGTAAGGAAGCGTCGACCCTGCTCGATTCGATCGGGATCACGCTCAACCGGAACGGCATCCCGTACGACCCGAGGCCGCCCTTCATCACCAGCGGCCTGCGCATCGGTACGCCGGGCATCACCACCTGCGGGATGGAGGAACCCGAGGCGGCCCGGATCGCCGGCCTGATCAACCGCGCCCTCCGGCATCGGACTGACGAGGCGATAGTCGAGGAGGTCCGGCGTGACGTCGCGGAACTGGCTGCGGCCTTCCCTCCCTATCCCCCTGACTTCCAGGGTCACGTATAGACCGAGTCCTCTTGGATCGGGGGTTTGTTCGGGTTGGGGGAGTGGAAGCTCCGGGCTCCTGACCTGGGATTCCAACCGCCGGGGAGTTTGTGAAGCTGATCACAAGCTTGCTACTATCCCGGCTGATGCCCGAGCCCGTCGGCCAGCACCATTCCCATCCGGAGACTCACGGTTCAGCCGCGGGTTCTACCCTCCGGGCCGCACATACCGGGGTAACGGCCGCGGTATCCGACGGATGGGTTGCGGGAAGTTCCTTCTTCGGTTCCATAATGGCCGGCACACTGTTGGGTTGGCTTGCCGACCGATGGCTCGACACCGAACCATGGCTCATCGTGGCCGGCATCGTCCTGGGATCCGTCACCGGGTTCTATCGCATGTGGATGGTGGGCAAGATCCCCACCGGGAAGCAGCCAGTTGCCGGCCGCTGAAAACCCCAAGCCGCACGCAGGCGGTGGTCTGACCCGCCACGAGGTGGAGGACTATCTGGCGGGTCGCCCGCCCGTCGAGCTCAACCTGGTGCGTTCCCTCCTGCGCCGCGCCGTGGTGGTAGGTCCGGTAGCGGTTGCGCTGTCCGGCCTATTCAGGGGCGTCGAAGGCGCCGTGGCCGCAGCCATAGGAGTCGTCCTGGTGGTCGGTTACTACCTCCTGTCGGGGGCGTTGATGTCCTGGTTGGCTAGGGTGTCGCTCGGGGCCTATCATGCCGGTGCCCTCTTCGGGTTCGTGGCGCGACTCGGCCTGATAGTCGCAACGATGCTGGCTGTGGCAGCCCTTTTCGATGTGGACCGTTCGGCGCTCGGGCTGACCGTGATCGCGACCTACATGGTGTTGCTCCTCTGGGAGGCGGGAGCGCGCGGGAGCCGGCGGACCAGGAGAGCCGGCATAGGGCGTAAGGTCGGGCCGGCACGCGGAAGGAGCGATCGGTTGCATGGGTGACGAGATGATTCTGGCGGTGGACTGTGACGTCCAGGGAGAGGTGATATGCGCTCCTCCCAACGTCAACGAACTCTTCGAGTTCACCACGCCGCTGTTCTCCATAGGTGGGTTCGACTTCACCCGGACCGTCTTTCTGATCTTCGCCGCCATGGCCATCGTCCTGGTGCTCCTCTACACCGGCCTGCGGCGCGGGCAGCTGGTTCCCTCCAAGTTCGAGATCGTGATCGAGAGCCTGGTCGGTTTCATCCGGGATGACATCGCCAAGGGTGTGATCGGAACGGCCCACGGGATGCGCTACCTCCCCTACCTACTGTCGCTCTTCTTCTTCCTGCTGGTGGGGAACCTCTTCGAGATCACACCGTTCGTGAACTTCCCGATCAGCTCCCGGATGGCCCTGCCCGCCTTCCTCGCCCTCCTTACCTGGGTGATCTTCGTGTTCGTGGGCTTCTCCAAGAACGGTTTCAAGCATTACTTCATCGACGCCGCTTGGCCCAAGTCGGTCCCCCTCGCCCTTCGCTGGCTGGTCGGGATCATCGATGTGGTCTCGATCTTCGTGCTCCGACCAATCACCCTGGCGGTGCGGCTGTTCGCCAACATGGTGGCCGGGCACCTCATGCTGACGCTGCTGCTCGTGTCGGGCGTGCTCTTCGTGGCCGGCGTGGGCGACATCGGTTTCAAGGCGGGACTCGGGATCGTCTGGTTCGCCTTCGGGCTGGCCATCTGGGTATTCGAGTTGGTGGTGGCGGTGCTTCAGGCCTACATCTTCACCCTGCTCTCCGCGGTCTACATCCAGACCTCACTGGAGCCTGCCCACTGACCGGTACGGGTCGATGGCCTGACGAATAAGCGACTAACAAAGACAAAGAAAGGGAGAACGAAGGATGGACGCAGTTCTTGCGGTAGCGCAGGCAGCCCTGCTGGGCCAAGCCGGCCTCACCGGCAACATCAGTGGGAGCCTCAACTTGGTCGGCTACGGTCTCGCGGCCGTGGGTCCCGGCATCGGAATCGGCATTGTGGTCGGCAACGCCATCACCGCGATGGTCCGGCAGCCGGAGATGGAGGGGACCGTCCGTACGACCATGTTCTTGGGCATCGCCTTCACCGAAGCGCTGGCCCTGATCGGCTTCGTGTTGTTCTTCATCGGCTGATGGCGATCTCGAATAGGCGATACATGGCGGCGGCGCCCATGGTGGTGGCAGCCGAGGAGGGGGCGGAAAGCGGCGGGCTAGACCTGCTACTTCCCGCGACCTCCGAGCTGATCGCAGGGATCATCGCCTTCGCCATCATTTTCTACTTCATGTGGCGATGGGTCGTGCCCACGTTGAGCGCCACCCTGGCTCGCCGCCAGGAGGCCGAGCGGTCACGCCTCGAGGCTGCCGAGAGCACCAAGGAGGAAGCCGAACAGCTGGCCTCCCAGTACCGCGAACAGCTGGCCGGCGCCAAGGACGAAGGGGCTCGTATCGTCGACGAGGCTCGCCAAGACGCCGAGTCGGTGCGCGCCGAGACCATCGCCCGGGCCCAGCAGGAGGCGGACGAGATCGTGTCCAGGGCTCGCGACGAGGCGAACGCGGAGGCCGCTCGCGCCCTCGAAGAAGCGCGCAGCACGGTGGCCAACTTATCGGTCGACCTGGCCGAGAAGGTGGTCGGGCGCAGTCTCGACCGCGAGGCCCAGATGGGCCTGGTCGAGGACTATCTCGAAGAGCTGGAGTCGAGTAGCTAGTGGCCGACGCACGTGTTCAGGGTTACGCCGCCGCCATCTTCGAGTTGGCCCGCGGCGAGGGTGTCCTGGAGCGGGTCGAGAACGAGCTGTTCCTGGTGGCCCGGGCGCTGGAAGGCTCCGAGGACCTGAGGGAGGCGCTCAGCGATCCTCGCATGCCGATGGAACGCAAACAGGCCGTGATCGATGACCTCCTGGCTGCCCGCGCCCACCACCTGACCGTCGCCTTCGTGAGCTTCGCGGTGGGGCTGGGCCGGGGCGAGGACCTGATGGCTATAGCCGACCGGCTCACCGCCCGCTCGGCCGAGGAGCGCAATCAGGCCGTCGCTGAGGTGCGGAGCGCTGTCCCGCTGGATGATGAAACCGTCGATCGGTTGGCCCGAGCCCTGGCCCGGCGGATCGGCAATCAAGTGGAGGTTCGGGTGGTAGTGGACGAGTCGGTTCTCGGTGGTCTGGTAGCCCGGGTGGGCGACACCGTGATCGACGGCTCCGTCCGCATGCGTCTGGAACGGCTCCGCGAAGCGGTGGCCGGATGACCGGACCCGCCCCCGACGCAACGCCAAACCGAGATTCAGGAGTGGAGTATCGATGGCTCAACTGACCATTAGTCCCGATGACATAACCGCCGCTCTCCGGGAGCATGTGGAGAGCTGGTCGCCGAGCCTGGAGCAGGAGACTGTCGGTTACGTAACCTCGGTCGCTGACGGCGTGGCCAGGGTCTCCGGGCTCCCCAACGCGGCTGCTTCGGAGCTCATGGAGTTCCCGGGAGGCCTGCTCGGCGTGACCCTCAACCTCGATGAGGAGGACCTCGGGGTGGTCTTGATGGGCGACGCCTCCCATATCGAGGAAGGCGATGCGGTCCGCCAGACCGGGCGCGTCCTGTCCGTTCCGGTAGGAGACGGGCTGCTGGGCCGGGTGGTCGGCCCGTTGGGCGAGCCTGTGGACGGCAAGGGGGACATCCCCACGTCCGAGCGCCGCCTGCTGGAGACACAGGCGCCGTCGGTGGTGCAACGCCAGCCCGTCACGGAGCCGCTCCAGACCGGTATCAAGGCGATCGACTCGATGACGCCGATCGGGCGAGGACAGCGCCAGCTGATCATCGGCGACCGGCAGACCGGCAAGACCGCCATCGTCGTCGACACCATCATTAACCAGAAGCAGTTCCAGGGCACTCCCAACGAGGTCAAGTGCATCTACGTGGCTATCGGCCAGAAGGCCTCTACGGTCGCCGAGGTGGTGGCCGCCCTCGAAGAGGCCGGCGCCATGGAGTACACGGTGGTTGTGACGGCCGCGGCTTCGGAGCCGCCGGCCCTCCAGATGTACGCGCCGTATGCCGGTTCCGCCATCGGCCAGTACTGGATGTACAACGGGCAGCATGCCCTGGTCATCTTCGACGACCTGTCCAAGCAGGCCGTGGCCTATCGCGAGATCTCCCTCCTCCTGAGGCGCCCGCCGGGACGCGAAGCCTTCCCCGGCGACGTCTTCTACCTGCACAGCCGGTTGCTGGAACGCTGCGCCAAGCTGTCGGACGAGATGGGCGGCGGATCCCTGACCGGCCTGCCGCTGATCGAGACCAAGGCCAACGACGTGTCGGCCTACATCCCGACCAACGTGATATCGATCACCGACGGCCAGATCTTCTTGGAGACCGACCTCTTCTTCGCTGGTATCCGTCCCGCTATGAACGCCGGCATCTCGGTGTCGCGGGTGGGAGGCAACGCCCAGATCAGCGCTATGAAGAAGGTTGCCGGAACCCTGCGGCTCAACCTGGCCCAGTACCGCGAGCTGGAGGCCTTCGCCGAGTTCGGCTCCGAGCTGGACGCGGTGTCGCTGGCCCAGCTGGAGCGGGGCCGGCGGGTCGTGGAGGTGCTCAAGCAGCCCCAGTACGCTCCCGTCCCGGTGGAGGAACAGGTGCTGGCCATCTACGCGGTGACCGAGGGCCTCTTCGACGATATCCCCGGCCCGGACATCTCGAGAGCCGAGCGAGAGCTGCGGGAGTTCGTGCGGGTACGTCACGGCCACCTGCTCGACTCCATCAAGCGCACCGGCAAGCTCCCCGAGGCCAGCGCGCTGGAAGAGGCCATCTCGGCCTTCAAGGACGCCTTCGGGGGAGGGGAGTAGCGCCCCGAAATGGCCAGCGCCGAGCTCCGAGCCATCCGCCGGCGGATTCGAAGCGTCGAATCCACCAAGAAGATCACCCGGGCGATGGAGTTGATCGCCGCTTCGCGCATCGTCAAGGCCCGGCAGCGGGTCCGGGCCGCTCGTCCCTACGCGGAGAAGATGATCGAGGTCATCCGCAACGTGGCCCGCGCTTCGGGAGATGTGGCCGACCCCTTGCTGGAGCGCCGGGACCTGGGCACCATGGGAGTGCTGGTGGTGACCTCGGATCGGGGACTGGCGGGCGCCTACAACTCGTCCGTGCTGCGGATGGCCGAGCGGCATATGCTCGATCTCCGGGATCAGGGCGTGGCGGTTCGCCTCTACGCGGTCGGGAAGAAGGCGCAGACCTACTTCAGCTTCCGCGGCTACGACATGGCCGAGAGCTTCCTGGCGGTTACGGACCAGCCCACCTACGCCGATGCCCGGAGGATTGCCCAGGTCCTGACGGACGACTACCGGTCGGGGACGGTGGATGCCGTGGACATCTTCTACACCGTCTATCGCTCCGCACTTTCGTACATTCCCAGCCGGGCAGAGCTGCTACCGGTCAACCCTCCCACCGATGACGAAGGCCGGCCTGACACCCAAGGGCCGGCGGTCTCCTACGAGTACGAGCCGGATCCGGCCGCCATCATGGGGCGGTTGCTGCCCCGCTACGTGGAGTCGGCCATTTACGGCCAGCTGCTGGAGAGTTCGGCGTCGGAGCACGCCAGCCGGCAGCGGGCGATGAAGGCGGCCACGGACAATGCTGAAGACCTCATCAAGGTCCTGACCAGAACGGCCAACCAGGCCCGGCAGGCCGAGATCACAACCGAAATAGCCGAGATCGTGGGCGGCGCGCAAGCGATGTCCGCGAGTTGAAACTGGAGAGAACATGGCAGAAGCTGTCAGCGTAGGACGGATCACCCAGGTCGCCGGCCCGGTGGTCGACGTGGAGTTCCCGCGGGAAGGCCTGCCGGAGGTCCTCCACGCGCTCGAGATCGAGTTCGATGTCGAGGGCGAGCACAAGACGGTGGTGGCCGAGGTGGCGCAGCACCTGGGTCGCAACCGGGTGAGAGCGGTGGCGATGGCGCCGACCGACGGCCTGGTCCGGGGGGCGCCGGTTCGCAACACGGGCGCGCCGATCTCGGTCCCGGTCGGGGACCAGACCCTCGGGCACATCTTCAACATGTGGGGCGACTCCCTTGATGCCCCCGACATCGAGTTCTCGGGAGAGCGGTGGCCGATCCACCGTCCCGCCCCGCCCTTCGAGGATGTCGAACCCACCAAGGACGTGTTCGAGACCGGCATCAAGGTGCTCGACCTGGTCTGCCCCTACCTCCGGGGCGGCAAGATCGGCCTGTTCGGCGGCGCCGGCGTGGGCAAGACGGTGCTCATCCAGGAGATGATCAACCGGGTGGCCACTCAGCACGACGGCGTGTCGGTGTTCGCCGGGGTTGGGGAGCGCACCAGGGAAGGGAACGACCTCTTCCTGGAGATGTCCGAGACCGGGGTGATCAACCAGGCCGCCCTCGTCTTCGGCCAGATGGATGAACCCCCGGGAGTCCGGCTGCGGGTGGGCCTGTCGGCGCTGACCATGGCCGAGTACTTCAGGGACGTCCAGCGCCAGGACGTGCTGCTGTTCATCGACAACATCTTCCGCTTCACCCAGGCCGGCTCGGAAGTCTCCACGTTGCTGGGCCGGATGCCTTCGGCGGTGGGATACCAGCCCACCCTCGCCGGCGAGATGGGCGTCCTCCAGGAGCGCATCACCTCGCTGAAGGGCCGGTCGATCACCTCGATGCAGGCAATCTACGTCCCGGCGGACGACATCACCGACCCGGCCCCGCATACCGCCTTCGCCCACCTCGACGCCACCACCGTGCTGAGCCGCCCGCTGACGGCGCTGGGCATCTACCCGGCGGTGGATCCCCTCGACTCGACCAGCCGGGCGCTGGATCCGCAGATCGTGGGCGAGGAGCACTACAACGTGGCAACCGACGTGCAGCGGGTGTTGCAGCGGTACAAGGACCTCCAGGACATCATTGCCATCCTCGGTGTCGACGAGCTGTCCGAACAGGACAAGCTGATCGTGGCCCGGGCTAGGCGGATCCAGCGTTTCCTGTCCCAGCCCATGTTCGTGGCCGAGCAGTTCACCGGCCAGCCCGGCGTCTACACGTCACTCCAGGAGACCATCGACTCCTTCAAGATGCTGCTGAATGGCGAGCTGGACCATCTGCCCGAGCAGGCCTTCTACATGGTGGGAGGCGCCGAGGAAGCCATGCGCAAGGCCCGCACCATCCAGCAGGCAGCCGCCTAGTGGTAGTCGCCTCCACCTCCATGAGGGTCGACGTGGTCTCGCCCGAGGCCGTGTTGTGGTCCGGAGAGGCCGAGTTCGTGGTCGCCAGGACAGTGGACGGCGAGATCGGGATCCTCGCCAACCACGAGCCCTTGATGGCGGCGCTCGCCACCGGAACGGTGAACATCCAGGCAGGCGAGGACCGGATCAAGGCGACGGTGGGCGGAGGCTTCCTCCAGATCCTGAACAACGCCGTCACGTTGCTAGTCGACGAGGCAACCCTCGAATAGGACTGAACCGCGAGTCGATCTCTGGCAGCCTTCAGGATCGGCTAGTCGGCTGGTTCAGTTCCGGCTGCCCATATGACTAGGCGGATTTCGCTGTCGTCGATCAGTGTGTATTCGGGGTAACGGCCCGATAGGTCTCGGCTCTCGTCGAGGATGATCGGCACGCCGTCCCCTCGCCGTTCCATAATGTAGCTTCGGGCAAGACCTTCTCCAGTCACAGGGCAGCGGGCCAAGAGCGAGACTATGAGTTCGTTACGGCAATACTGCCGATCAGCCATGCTGTCGATGGTGAGTGTGTTGGCGAGGGGTCCCGGCACGTAGAGCTCGATCCGGTTTCTGAACATGTGTAGCCGTATTCGCGCACCGGCCATCGAATAGTCGCGATGGGCGACCGCGTTCACGAGCGACTCGAACACCGCTCGGTGGCTGTATTGGGGCCGTTCAACGCGTCCCATGCGCTTCGTGGCTGCAACAGACGTATTCCTTCGCACGAAGTGCAGTGCTCTAAAGACCTGGCTATCGAGCGGTCCGGACATATCGGCCGCGTCCAGCTGGTAGTTGATGTCTTGTCGCTCACCTGCATAGCTCACGGCCTGGATGTATGCGTGCGGGAGCCAATCTCCCGGTGACCTGGTGCACATGAGCACGCCCGCCACGGTGAGGCATGTGCTTCCCTGGTCGTCGCGGGCTATGAGCCCGAGCCTGCGCAGATTCTGATCGCTCATGCCTCCCTGCCTCCGCAGGAATCTTGTGACTAGGTCGGTGACGAGGTCGTCAGGTCCGCTCCCGGGCACCACGGACTCATCGAACCTGATGAGCCGGGTCTGGCTACGTTCCTGAAGTAGCCGGGCCAGCACCTGCGGCTGCAACCGGCGGGTGGAGCTCCCTGTCCTCTGGTAATAGCCACCCGGGCTCTGATGGACGAAGAGGCTGCGCGGCACATCGACGCGCAGGACGGGCACCGGATCTCCTGACACACCGGGCAGTTCGACTCGACGGATCGTCGCGTTGAGCGGTGGATTCAGCGAGTCCAGGCATATCTCGGCCATCCACTGCTCCACAATGTCCAGCTTGGCGAGGGGAATACCCAATATTTCTCGCGTCGTGTCATCGATACCCATAACGATCGTGCCGCCCCTGCTGTTTGCCATTCCAGCAACCACGTCGGCCATTGCCGCCCGTAGTGGTCCGATGACCTTCGACCCTTGAAGTAGTACTCGCTTCAACTCCAGGGACGAGTCTTCGCCCAAGCGGATCATCCTCTGCAGGTCAGGATTGGCGGGCATGTCAGGTCACATCGTGGGCGGCATGATCCGCCGGTAACGGCTCTCGAAAGCCTCCTGGCCACCTTCCATCACCCGACAGACCTCGGCGCGTACCGTGCTCTCCTGCAGGCCGCCGATCGAGGTCACATGGCTCTGGCCTCCGCCCGACTCCAGCGATATAACCAGTTCGGCGTCTCCATGTACGACGATGTTGGGATTGTGGGTGACGATGATGATCTGGCGTGACTGCTTCGTCTGGCGCAGGCTGGTCACCAGCAGGTCGTAGATCAGCGTGTTGTCCAAGTCGTCCTCGGGCTGGTCAAGGATGATCGGCTCGGTTCCGTACCCCAGGACGAACGCCAGCAAAGCGGCGGTCTGCTGGCCAGGCGACCCCTGTTCCAAGGGTCGCCAGCTAGCCCTCGCATTGTCTCGGAAACTGACCGTTACCATATCTTCCGGGACGTAGAGAGCGATACGATCCAACCGCTCGGGTTCTGTATTTTGGAGCCTGTTCACGAATAGCTTGTGCCGAATGTTCCAAGAGGGAGGATCACCGGCCAGTACAACCCGCATCTGCTTGACCACGCCATCCAAGCGTCGCCAGTCCCATGTCCTGCTGCCTTCGGGTCTAATCATTCTGACCAGGGCCCCACGGTCTTTTTCGAAGACATCAGTTCCTAGCTGATCCCCCAGATGCTCAATGAGGCTCTCTGTGTCACCGTATCGTCGTACCTCGACCCTGATTGTCTCGCTGGAAGTGTCCTGAGCGAATCGGGACCGCCTATCACCCAGTTCTTGCCGTAGCTTTCGGTAAGAGGCCAATACTGTCGCGGCCTCCTTGTCGAGTTCCTCGGCACGAGCCTCTGCCTCGACCAATCCGTTGATCTCATCACGGAGACGACTCTCATGCAGGAGCAGTTGCGCGTAGTCGTTCGGATCCGAGATTCCCTCGGCCTCAAGTTCAGCTTTGACCCTCTCGAATTCCCGATAGCTGGCATCCAGACGTTGCCGCCATTGCGTGGCGTCCGGCCCTGATCGGATGGTGTCGATGTCCTGCCGAGCCTTCCTGACAACCGTGGTCAAGTCGGATCGCGCCCCCTCTACGGTCTGAACCAGCGAGACGTGTAGGTGTCTCAATTCCTGATCGTCGTGGTCGCTGTCCTCCATGATGTCTAGGTCGGGAACCAACACTTCCTCGACGCTGTCACTCACGGCATCCAGTTTGGATTCGGATGACTCGAGGATGGCGTTCCAGGTCCCGTGGGAGCGGCGTCGGCGCCGGTACTCGTTGAGTACCTTTGCCTGCCCGCCCTCCTCGAGGACCTTGAGCTTGCGTCGTACGTCGGCGAGTGCCGCGGTGCGGTTGGGCCGCTCGCGAGCCTTTCGTGCTTCCGCCCGCGCTCCCGCGCGGAGGGCGAGGTACCGGTCCCTCAGCTGACTCATGCGTCGCCCGAGATCGGCGCCGTTTACGTCGGGGCTGTCGTCGATGACGCTCAGGAGCGCCTTAGGATTCTGAGCTATCGCGAACAGCTGTTTCTGACTGTAGATGCGTGCTGGAAAGAGCTCCCGGATATCGCCCTCTTCTGGTCGCCGGGCGTCACCCTCGATCACGGAGATTGGTTGCGCCGATCCATCGTTATTCCAGGAAAGGGTGAACCGGGCGCCGTCCTTTCGGTACACAATCTCGATCTTCGTGTCCCGGGTTAGCAGGCCTTCCAGATCGCGCCGTGAGGGCACCCGCATGCGACGGTCGAACACGCTACGCAAGCCACGGTCCTCGGTGCGCTCCACGCTGTCGAGTTCGGAGTCTCTCCGCAGCGTCTTCCGGCAGAAGTCCACCAGCGTCGACTTACCAGTGCCGCGCCCTCCAATGAGTACGTTGAGCCACGGACTCAAATCGATCTGAACCGGCGATGGACGACCCATGTGCCTGGCGGCATCGACCGTGACGCTCTCTATAGCCATGGCGGCCTGCTGCTCGTTGGGATAGCGCGCGTCACCTCCGGTGGTGGTCAGCAGGGATCCGGGTCCGTCCAGCAGCGCCAAGCGGAGACCGTCCAGATCCGGACGGGTCATCTTCACCCAGGTGAAGCGGCGACCCAGGTCCGCGTCGCGGTGGCTATCCGACGAATGCACTTGCGATACCTGGCGTCCGATCTCGGGAAGGCTGCCGTCAATCCATTTGCGGTCGATTTCCCTGGCAGGGTCTACTTCCACCGCGGCCAGCCGACGGTCTTGAAGCGCCTTGATTCTTGGCAGCCCGGTGTGCCTCGTCAGCAAGCCACGCGGTCCGTTCGCATGCGCTGCCAGCACTATCACGCCGTTGTCACAGCGGTTCAAGACCTGCTGGACGCTGAGCGACGAGCCACTCTCCGGATCGCCCCGGCCGTCTATTGGCACCTCCAACCTGGAGAGTAGATCCTCGATGTGCCGTCCTTCGCGCGCCGGGTCCATCAGAAGCAACAAATGGCAGCCGTCCCCAGTGGTGAGTTCCACGCCGGGGAATAGGACCGGGGCGTTCTCCACCTGTGCTGCTACCCGTTGCAAGGGTTCGATTCCGGTTGCGGTATTGTGGTCGGTCACCGCAACAGCATGGAGACCCGCATCCCGGGCGGCTTCCACCCACCCGATCCAGTCAGGGGAAGACGAAGCGTCATCGGCTCCGGAGTCATGGGACGCCGGGGAGTGGCAATGTAGATCGACACGCCACCAGCGCGATCCGGGCCAATCCCATGAGGCGCTCACCTCCCGCTTCCTCCTAATCTCGTTGGCGATACGCCCGCGACGTTGGTCTATACCCTCGGCGGCACGGCATTCTGCTGTTCGGAATGCCCGGAGAGGATCGTACTCGGTGAGGTTTGGCAACAATGACCGCTCCCCAACACTTGCCGGCCAGCGGGCGCCGGACCCACAGGGGTCGAGGTTGATGGTGCTTTGTTGTCAGACTGGTTCAATATGGTCAATATGCGGATATTAACAACTTAGAAGAGCTGAATATAACTAGTAAAATAGATGATAGATATCTAACACGCAGAGGGTGGACCGGCTCGAGAGGCCACGTCGCGTATCTAGCAGTTCGCGCAGATGGGTAGAACTGCCGTGCAGGCGTTCTATTGTTGTCTTCATGCTTACGCTTCCCCAGTTAGAACGTCACCTTTTCGCTGCTGCTGACATCTTGCGGGGCAAGATGGACGCTTCGGAGTTCAAGGAGTACATCTTCGGGGCTTTGTTCCTCAAGCGGGCGAGCGATGTGTTCGAGCAGGAGCACGATCAGGTCATAGAACACCAGCTTGCCCGCGGTCGTTCGATCGAGCAAGCGGAGCAGCGCGCCAACGATCCGGACTTCTACAAGGACGCCTTCTTCGTGCCGTCCGAGGCCCGATGGTGGCACATCCGCGACGAACTCCACTTCCAGGTTGGTGACGGGCTCAACAGGGCTCTCGCCGCGCTGGAGGAGAGCAATCCGTCACTCGAGGGAGTCCTGCAGCACATCGACTTCAACCGGAGGGTTGGCCGGACGACCGTCACGGACAAGAAGTGGCGCGATCTCATCCAGCATTTCTCGAAGTACCGGCTCCGCAACGAGGACTTCGAGTTCCCCGACCTTCTCGGTGCCGCCTACGAGTATTTGATCCGTGACTTTGCCGACTCGGCCGGCAAGAAGGGGGGAGAGTTCTACACGCCGCGCCCTGTCGTGAAGCTGATGGTGCGCCTCGTCAACCCCAAAGAAGGCATGGCCATCTACGACCCGTGCTCGGGCTCGGGGGGCATGTTGATCTATGCCCGCAACCATGTGGCCGACAACGGCGGCGATGCCTCCAACCTCTTCTTGGCGGGGCAGGAGAACAACGGCACCACCTGGTCGATCTCGAAGATGAACATGCTGTTACACGGCATCCAGGACGCCGACCTCCTCAACGAAGACACACTCACCACCCCCGGACACACCATTGGCGGTGAGCTGAGACGGTTCGACCGGGTGATCACCAACCCTCCATTCAGCCAGAACTACGACAAGGCCTCGCTCACCCACACCGAACGGTTCCGCTACGGCTACACACCCGAGGGCGGCAAGAAGGCCGACCTCATGTTCCTCCAGCACATGTTGGCCGTCCTCAAGAAGGACGGAGTAGTAGCGACGGTCATGCCACACGGTGTCCTCTTCCGGGGCGGTGCGGAAGGGACCATCCGTCAGAGGATCATCGAGGACGATTTGGTTGACACCGTCATCGGTCTGGGCCCGCACCTGTTCTACGGCACCGGCATTCCCGCCGCCATCCTGATCCTGCGAGCCAAGGGCTCCAAACCCCCGGAGCGGCGGGGCAAGGTGCTGTTCATAAACGCCGACCGTGACTACGGCGAGGGCCGCGCCCAGAACCATTTACGCCCTCAAGATGAGGAGAAAGTCACCGACACCTACCGGAACTTCGCCGATGTGGAGGGTTTCGCTAAGGTCGTTACCCTCTACGAACTGGCCGACAACGATTTCAACTGCAACATCCGCCGCTACGCCGACAATGCCCCACCACCCGAACCCCACGACGTGCGCGCCCACCTCCACGGCGGCGTTCCGACTGCGGAGATCGACTCCGCCGATGACCTGCTAAGCCAAGCAGGTCTCGATCCCGCCAGCCTGTTTGCCGACCGTGGCGACGGCTACGCCGATTGGTGCCACAACATCGCATCCTCTTTCGGACGCGAAGCTGCGCACAAGGCTATTGCCTACGCGGTTTCCAATAGAGCGCGAGCCAGTCGCTGGTCCCAATGGTGGGCCGAGACAGTCGAACCCATGCTCCGCCGACTGCCTGACAACGGCATTAGGGTCGGACAACGCCACCAACTCGTGGCGGACTTCACGTCTCGCATGGTTGTTGCCGGAATAGACCGCTTCGCCGCCGCGGGCATGGCTGCAACCTGGTGGGAAAAGAGCTTCTACGAACTCGAAACCGCCGCCAACCGGGGCTGGAAGGCGGTCATCGAAGCCTGGCTCACCACCGCCGAAGCGACACAAGACGACAAGAAGGCCCCCAACCTAGCCGACCAGGCCGTCATCAAGCTCCTCGCCGGACCTCAACTGGCTGAACGAACCATCCTCGCAGACGAACACGCCCGACTAGACGGCTTTATCAAAGGCGCCGAAGCTTCGGACGAGCACGCGTCCATCGCGGCGGAGATCAAGAAGCTGAAATCGGCGCGGGCCAAGGCCAAGAAGAGTTTCAAAGCCATCGACGGCTCACTGCTCGCCACAGCCCGCCAGACACTCGACGCGATACCACCCGTCGACGCCCCCACCCAAGCCATCGGTGTGCTCCGGTGCCGGATCCAGAAGCTCGTGGCCGGCCACTTCGCCGATGTGGAACGTAGCGCCCTCGCCTGGTACGGCAGCCTCGTTGACAAGTACGGTACTACCTTCCACGAGCTCCTAAGAGAACGTGATGCTGCCACGGCTCGCCTTGCCAGATACCTGAGGGACCTTGGGTATGAATAGGTGGCATGCTGAGCAGCTTGGATCAATAGTTGAGATCATGACTCGGCAGGTATTACCTGCGGCTTATCCGGATGAGGCCTTCGACCATTACAGTATCCCAGCGTTTGACGCGATCGAGGGCACTGTCGCTGAGGAGGGGTCTCGTATCGAGAGCGGAAAGTTCTTGTTGACTCAGCCAGCAGTGCTGGTATCCAAACTCAATCCTCGCAAGATGAGAGTCCAACTGTTCGACCCTTCTGGAGACCGACGGGCTGTTGCATCGACAGAGTTCGTCGTCTACGTGCCGGCCTCCAGACATATAGACCTGCACTATCTCTTTCACGCTTTGTCTGGTGAACAATTCGCACAGCGATTACAGGCAGTCGCTACAGGTACGACTAACTCTCATGTCCGCGCCGTGCCTTCGGAGACCCTTGGTTGGCATGTCCCTGTGCCGCCGTTGGAGGAGCAGCGGCGGATTGCAGTGACACTCGACACGATCGACGAAGCCATCCGTGTCACCGAACGCGTCATCGCCAAGCGGCGACTGCTATTGGCAGGGCTTCAGGAGAGCTTGTTTGAGTCGAATGATGGGGCAGCTCGAACAACGATCGGCCGTCTGGTGTCTGATCACTGGCCCGGGGAGTGGGGTGAGCCAGTCCCCGCAGTTGGGCTCCGGGAGGTGATAGTTCTAAGGGCCACGAATCTGGACGACTATGGGCTTGCCTACGCAACCGGAGCACGTCGCTTCGTCGCTGGTCCGAAGGTCGCTGAGAAGCGCCTTACGGACGGTGATCTACTCATCGAGGCAGCGGGGGGCGGGCCAGGTGTGCCTGTCGGTCGAGTCAGGCGGTTCCGGCAACCTGCGGATGGCATGCCATACCTTACGTCGAATTTCTTTCGCGCACTGCGGCCGCTGGCTGGAGTTGACCCCGACTACTTGTTCTGGTTGCTTGATCTCGAGTATCGGAAACCTTCAATCTGGTCTTGTCAGCAGCAGACCACGGGCATCATCAATCTTCAAGTCAGGGACTATCTTCGTCGGCCCGTGAGCTATCACCAGAGGTCACAGGTCTCGATTGCTCGGACGCTTAATGCTGCGCTGGGAACGGTCGAGGCCGAGAGTCGGCACCTGCAGAAACTGCGGGAAGCGCGCGCTGGTCTCGCCGCCGACCTCTTATCGGGCCGCGTCCGAACGGTGGCATCGTGAGTGGCCCGGAGTGGGAACTGGTCGAGCGGCCCTTGCTGGACCAGCTTGCTGCGCTTGGATGGGTGACGTTGGTCTGGTCGGAGCGGCAGCCGCTTGACAATGTGGCCCGGTTATCGGATCGTGATGTGCTTCTTGAACAGCGTCTCAGTTCGGCCCTCGTGAGGATCAACCTTGGCCCTGCTGGGGAGCCGTGGCTTGACGAGGCTCGGATCAAGCTGGCGGTTGCGGAACTCGGATCAATGCCGGCGGGGGCCAAGTTGCTCGAAGCCAACCGGCTGGCGACAAAGCTGTTACTCCGTGGGGTTGCCGTGCCCGGGGTTGGGGGATGGGATGGGGGTCGGGACCGGACGATCGATTACATTGACTGGGAGGACTGGTCGGCAAACGATTTCTTGGCCGTTTCGCAGTTCCCTGTCGCTACACCGGGGAAGGCGCCGAACATCCGGCCGGATGTCACCCTGTTCGTCAACGGGATCCCGTTGGTCGTTCTCGAGGCCAAGCCTCCCGGCTCCGAGAGCGGCATAACAAACGCGATCTATCAGTTGCGTCGCTACGCCAACCAGCGAGGCGCCCAAGTCCCAGAAGGTGCTGAGCAGTTGTTCTGGACCAATCAGTTCACAGTCGCGACAACAGGCGAGCGAGCAGAGGCAGCGACGTTCACAGCCCTGCCCGAGCACTACATGGCCTGGAAGGATCCGTTCCCTTCCACGATCGAGGAGGTGGCCAAGCCGTTGGGCAAAGCCGCTAGGGCGGTCACTCAGCAGGAACTCCTCACGGCAGGCATGTTGTCTCCGGAGCGCTTGCTTGACATTGTCCGGCACTTCACTCTGTTTGTGGAGGTCGGCGCTGGTAGGACGGTCAAGATCGTCGGTCGGTACCAGCAGTACCGCGGGGTTCACAAGGCGATCCATCGCTTGCTGACCGGCGAGACCAAGGCGGCCAGCGGTGAGGTAGACCGCCGTGGGGGGATCATCTGGCATACGCAGGGATCAGGCAAGAGCTTGACGATGGCGTTCCTGATCAGGGCGATGCGTAGCCATCCCCAGCTACGCCGGTTCAAGGTGGTCTTGGTCACGGACCGTACCGATCTCCAGCGCCAACTTCGCGACACGGCGGCGTTAGTCGGCGAGACCATCAAGGTTGCTCGAAACGGTCCCGAGGCCCGGACCCTATTGCAGCAGCCGGGGCCGGCTGTAGTGATGGTGATGATCCAAAAGGTGGGCGATAAGAAGGGCCGCGGTGGTGAAGGTCTTGAGGAAGGAGAGACGTTCCCGGTCCTCAATGAGTCTGAGTCGATCCTGGTGATGGTCGACGAGGCGCACCGCTCTCACGCGTCGGTGCTCCACGCCAACCTGATGAACGCCCTACCCAATGCGGCACGGATCGGGTTCACCGGCACACCGATCATCATGGGCAAGCGGAAGAAGACGTTGGAGATCTTCGGGGGTTACCTCGACCTGTACACGCTCACCCAGTCGGAGGCCGATGGGTCGACGGTGCCGATCTTCTACGAGGGTCGAACCGCCGACGCAGCCGTAAAGGGCGCCTCGAAGATGGACGATCTGTTCTACCGGTGGTTCTTCGACCTCACCAGGGATCAACGAGAGACCCTCCAGAGGAAGTACGCCACCACAGCGAAGGTGCTCGAAGCACCCGAGTTGATCGCCGCGAAGGCCAAGGACATCCTCCGCCACTACATCGGGACGGTGATGCCGGGCGGTTTCAAGGGCATGATCGTTGCCACCAGCCGGGAAGCGTGCCTGCGGTACTACCAGGCATTGACTACGGCCCGTGATGAGCTGGTTGCCGAGCTTGACCAGTACCGATCACGTCTGGGCAACGGGTCCGGCGGGCCGCACGATCCCGACAAAGCGTTCATACGCACCGCGTCAGGTCAGGTCAACCTGATCCGTGCCCTCGAGTTCGCGCCGGTCGTCTCCGCAGATCACAACGACCCGCCGCACTATTTGCCGTGGACCGGCAAGTCGCAGCAAGAGGGGCGCATCGACAGGTTCAAACTTCCGTTGGGGCCCGCTGGTGAGAAACACGATCCGCTCGCGCTCTTGATCGTGAAGTCGATGCTGCTCACCGGGTTCGACGCTCCGCAGGCCTAGGTCCTCTATCTCGACCGGCTGATCCAAGAGGCCGAGTTGCTCCAGGCCGTTGCACGTGTCAACCGGACCGCGCCGAAGAAGTTTCACGGTTTGGTGGTCGACTACTACGGCGTGTCAGCTCAACTGACCCAGGCCCTCGCGGCGTACATGAACACCGAAGGCGAGATCGTAGATCCGGATGTCGATGGAGCGCTCCGCTCGCTCGCCACCGAGATCGAGAAGCTCGAACCGCAGCGCCAACGGGTCCGGCAAATCTTCGTGCAGTGCGGGATCGACCCGGCGCCGACCGACGAGTTGATCGAAGCCTGTGTCCAGCTACTGGCTGACGAGCGTCTCCGTGCCGTCTTTGACGTTGCGCTGCGGACCTTCCTCATCACCTTCGACACCGTCCTGCCCAGGCCTGAGGTGCTGCCTTTCGTCGAGGATGTGAACCTGTTCGGCGAGATCCAGATCCGGACCCGTCGCCGCTACCGCGACACCCCCGACGGTGACTTCGATCCCTACAAGTACCAGGAGAAGGTCCGGCGCCTGATCGACGAGCACATCACGGTTCTCGATCTCAGCCAGAAGATCAAGTCACACCGGATTACTGACCCCGCCTTCCACACGCACGTCAACGAGATGGGTTCGGGCAGGGCCAGGGCCTCGGAGATGGAACACGCCCTGCGTCACCACATCCGAGATCATGTTGACGAAGACCCCGTCTACTACAGGAGACTCTCGGAAAGGGTGGATGAGATCCTCGACCGGCTTGAGGACCGGTGGGAGCAGATCGCCCTCGAGTTCGAAGAGGTGATCGAAGAGATCAACGCCGGCCGGACCGACGAAGACAAGACCGGTCTCGACCCGGCCACCGAGCTGCCCTTCCACAACCAGATGGTCGAGAGGGTTGCCACGTCCGCATCGGACGCCAGTGACCGACTCGTAGCGCTCACCACACAACTCGTGACCAAGATCCGCCGGATCATCGGCGCCGTGGGCTTCTGGGACAACGCCAACAAGCAAGACGAGCTCCGCAAGGCCATCAAACGGACCCTCGACGACAGCGACCTGTTCGTCTACGAGAGTATCGACGAGTTGGCGGTCGATTTCGTAGATCTCGCCAAAGCCAACCAGCACCGACTGACATGACAGTCACGGCAGTCGCCCCACTCCACGATCTCTCCGAACTGGTCGTCGACGACCTCCTCTTCAAGGTAGCCCCACCCCGCGAACGCAAGACCATCGAGATTGTCGTCGAGCGTGACGCCTCCCTAGTGCTCAAGGCCCCGCTGGCCGTGACGGTCGAACGAGCCACCCGGTTCGTCAACGCCAAGCGCCAATGGATCTACCGCAAGCTCGTCGAAAAAGACGCCCTATCCGGACCTCCGATCGTGAAGCGATTCGTGGAAGGGGAAGGGTTCGCCTACCTAGGCCGTAGCTACCGGCTCACCCTCAAGTCCGAAGGCACAGAAGTCCGCCTCGACCGAGGCCGCTTCCACCTCCCCGCCGACCAAGTCGATCAGGGTGCCGAGGCCATGCGCCGCTGGTACACCGAGGTCGGCACCCAATGGCTCCGAAAGAGGGTCCGTCCCTGGGCAGCCCGCCTGGGTGAGGAATCCGTCACCGTCGAAGTCCGAGACCTCGGCTTCCGCTGGGGTTCAGCCCGTCCACATCCCGGCTCCCAACGCATCAACATCCACTGGGCCACCCTCCAACTCCCCGCAACCCTCATCGACTACGTCCTAGTCCACGAACTAGCCCACCTCCGCGAACTCAACCACACCCCCGAGTTCTGGTCCATAGTCGACCGCCTCATGCCCAACTACCACACCCAAAAGACCACCCTCGCCACCGTAGGCAAGAACATCTGGCTCGGCGATGGCCGGTGACGGTCAGGGCCGGGCAGCAAGGACGGTAGATGTTCGGCTCCGGGCGGCGACCCAGGAATGGCTGTCGTGTACATTAGGTTCTGAAAACCCCGGAACCGTCCCTGCCTTGGCAAACGGCCGGGGTTACGCCTTTCCAGGGCCATCCACCGCGGGCCTCCTACCAGCGCGGGTCTGGCCGCCAGACCCGCAGTATTACCGACGGAGAGGAGGACCTTCGCAAGTGCTACAGCATTGGAGCAGCAAGGCAACGATGGGCGGCTCCGACCACGTGGAGCGGGTCGCGGCTGCCCTAATGAACCGCGGCGTCAACCTTGTCGGTCATCGGGGGGCCGTTGAGTGTCGTCCTATGTATCAAAATCCGGTATGTTGCCGGATTTTGATACAGTAAGCGGCATGATTCGAGAGACGGTCTCTCCGAGGGAGCTTGCCGATTGGCTGATCGGGCGCGGACGCCACTTTGTATCAACAACGGAGATCGCCGGGATTCTTGGCGTTCCCGCTGCGTCGGTGCCGGCGAGCCTCGAACGTGCACGCGCTGCGGGCAAGCTGATCAGGGTCACCAAGGGCGGCTGGGTACCGGTGCCCGCTGAGTATCGGATAGCCGGTGCGCCGCCGCCGAGCCACTTCGTTCATCAGCTGATGGAGCACCTTGGGCATCCCTATTACGTCGGCTTCCTTTCTGCCGCCGCGCTACATGGGGCCTCTCACCAGGCGCCGATGGTGTTCCAGGTGGTGACGCCGGCCCGGCTGCGTGAGCGGAGGATCGGGCGCGGTCGACTCCAGTTCATACACCGGACAGCGGCGTCGCAGCGCCCCCGCATCCAGCACAGCGTCCCGACGGGGCGAATTTGGGTGTCCACGCCCGAGGTGACCGTTTTCGACCTCGTAGGGGCACCGCAGCATGGAGCAGGTCTGTCGAACGTCGCGACCATCATCGGGGAGCTTCTCGGCGACAGCCGCCTTGATGCGGAGAGGCTTGCATCGGTCGGCGCCACCTATCCGGACGCCGTCGCACAACGGGTCGGCTACCTCGTCGACTTCATGGCCGCCGAACTAGGCGCCGGATTCGACACGTCGCCTCTCCGGGAACTCGTCGCCGACAGCCGCTACTGGCCGCTCTCGCCTCGCGGGCAGGGCGGCCATCGCGATCGGCGGTGGCATGTCGTGGCCAACACACCAATCGAGCACGACCTGTGATCACCGAAGCCGATATCGCATTCTGGCAACAGCACGCTCCGTGGCCGACGCTCGAACAGATCGAGCAGGATCTGGTCCTATCGCGGCTCATCGTCGAGATCGCCACCCATCCTCTGCTTGGCAAGGAACTCGTCTTTCGAGGCGGTACGTGTCTCCACAAGGTCTGGCTGGATCGGCCGTGGCGCTACAGCGAGGACCTCGACTACGTCCGGCGAAACACCGGTGGGGTCGGGGAGACGTTCGACGCGATTCGCGAGGTGGCCACCGCTGTCGGCTTTGATCGCGTCCAGACCTACGTGCGGCGATACCCGAAGGTGCGGCTCGATGCGAGCTTCGCGCGAGGGGGCCGGATGCGGGTCAAGATCGAGTTGAACACGTTCGAGCGCTCGCCGGCACGGCCAACGGTCACCAGGACGCTCAAAGTCGATAGCCCCTGGTTCTCGGGCACCGCCGACGTGCCTACGTTTGCGCTGGAAGAGTTGGTTGCCACAAAGATTCGAGCGCTCTTCCAGCGGACGAAAGGGAGAGACCTCTTCGACCTCTGGCTGGCAGTCGCCCTGGCGGGGGCACGCCCGAAGGAAATCGCCGCTTGCTTCGACCCTTATCGGCCTGACGGCTGGACGGTCGCCCGCGCCACGGCCAACCTCGAAGCGAAGCTACGGAACCAGGACTTCAACAGCGACGTAGAGCAGTTCGTTATGGAATGGCCCCCGGGCTACACACGCCAAGCAGCACGCAAAGTGGCCCGCGCCGTCCTGGACTCCATTGATTTCACCACGGGCACCGCCTCCCGACCAGAAGCCTGACCACCTCCGGCCTTGAACTGCTGAGACGGGCCGGCCCGTCTCAAGGCTCGCGCAGGTCAGCCCTGAACACGCAGCATCGACAACTACGTGGCCCGGTACGTGAATGAAGCATTCGTTCTGCAGCCGTGTTAACGATCATCTAGATTCCCACCTGTGACGGCAAATGCCTGATCGCGGGTGGGACACTCTCTCCAGGCTCCTGAGCGAGAGGTACAGACACCAGCCAGCCACCACCCGGAAGACACCGTTGCTTCCCCGAAACCCCGAGGGCATTTCGGGAACGCTGAAGATGTGAGCAGGAGGAGCATGGGGCGTTCACCGAGGAGATGGAGGCCGCCCGGCTAAGCCTGTACGGGGAATAGCCATCGTCCTCGACACTTGAGCACCAATCGCCGACCGTATCCTGTGAGAATCGCATCCGACAGCGTGGCCGGACAGGAGACTTGAAGGACGCATGACAAAGTTCCCGCATATCAGCGACGAGCGCCGCATGGAAATGCTGGCGCCACAGTCGGGCCGGGTTCGGGTCGTGATCGACACCGACGCGGCGAACGAGGTCGATGACCAGTTCGCCATCACCTGGGGTTTGCTGTCACCCGAGCGGTTGGACATCGAAGCGATCGTGGCGGCGCCGTTCTCGCGGGCTTATTTCAGGGAGCCGCTCCTGGCGGCGGCGCGGGCGAATGTTGACGACTCGACCGCGGCCGAGGTGGACGATATCGCGGCCTGGGTGCACCGGCTGAGGGACGCCGGCATCGATCCAGAGGACGTCGAGTTCGAGACGACAGCCGAGGGTATGGAACTGTCCTTCGCCGAGATCGGCGCCCTCATGGGGTGGCTCGGCATGTCATCGGAAGGGGTGGCCTTCCGCGGGGCTGACCGGTTTATGGAGTCACCCGACGACGTCGTGGACAGCGAGGGCGCCCGCCGGATCATCGAGGCCGCCATGGCGGACGACGATCGTTTGCTCCATGTCGTGGCGATCGGTGCCCTCACCAATATCGCTGCTGCCTTGCTGATGGAGCCGGAGATCATTACCCGGATGGTGGTGTCGTGGACATCGGGGTTCCCTACGTTCGTGAGGTTCAGCAACTCCCCATCGATGAACCTGGTGCAGGACCAGCACTCCTCCCGCCTCCTGTTTGAGTCGGGTGTGCCCCTCCTCTACCTGCCCGGGTACTACATCGGTGAGCAACTCGTGATGTCGCTGCCGGAGTCGGAGCGGTGGGTCAACGGCCGCGGAGAGATCGGCAACTACCTCCATCACCTGTACACGCACAACCGCCTGCGGGCCCAACGGCTGGTCGAGCCCTTCCCGGGCCAGTCCTGGGTGTGCTGGGACTTCATCAACTTCGCGTGGCTGATCGACCCGACCTGGGTGCCGACCTCGTTCCTGCCCACACCGACCCTTGACGAGGACCTCATCTGGCAGCATCGTCCGGGCCGGCCGCTGATGAGCGAGGCCACCGACGTCGACAGGGATGCGGTCTATCGCGATTTCTTCCGCAAGCTCGACCAGCACAGCAAGACGGTGGACAAGCTCCCTCAAGGGGTCGGCTCGGCGCCTTCGGCTACGAGGTGCTGCTAGGCGGAGTGTATTCCGGCGGCGTCCTCCAGACCCTGCGCCGATATCAGCACCCGGCATCCCCGTTGCGCCGGCGCGTAGCGAACCTCATGATGCGCGCCGCGGAGCAGCGCGTTATCGGGTGCGGCGGGTGGTCACGCGAGCAGCCAGGCCGAAGTGGTCGGACAGCTTTTTCCCGTCGCGGAGGTTGCTGATCGCGGACACGGACTCAACGGCCAGATCCGGGCTCAGAGCGATGTGGTCGACAGTGGCGCGCCCCTTGAAGGCGATGTCCGACGTCACGATCCGCACGCCCGGCGGCAAGGCTGCGTGCAGGGCGAGCCGGAGTTCGGCCGGTGCGCGGCTGGCCGGCCCGATCATTTGGTTGAAGTCACCGATCACGATGACCCGCTCGGACGGGACCCGTGCAAGCACCTGACAGAGGCCGTCCAGATACCGTTCATGGTCCTCCCAGGACTTCTTGCGCGCGTCGCCGCGCCGTGCCTCGGTCCGTGACATGGACCAGGGAATGCAGACCCCGACGAAGCTGACGTCGCCGAGTGGCGTCTGCGTGACCCCGGACACGAACCGTCCATGCGGGAATGAATCGATTCCCAGATCGTCGACCTGCCTCCAGGCCTGTCTCGACCAGAGCATCACCTTGCGGCGACCCTTTCGGAGCGGATAGCCGTAGTCGGCCTGGGAGCCGATGCTGTGCCCATCTTGAGGCAGCAGGTCGTGGTGCGTCTCGGTCAGGCAGATAACGTCAGGCGCGTGGCGATTGAGGCGGTTCAGGAGATGCGGGGCGCGTAGTGAGCGGGGCGTCGCCCATTCGACGTTCCATGTGGCGATCGCGAGCGACACTAGCCCTTATTCTTGGTGTTCACAGCACACCGAATGCGCACCAGACCACCTTAACCCCATCGTCTCGGAGCGGCACATCCCGCCTTGCGGTCAATGCCAGGTCGGTAGTCTGTCTCGATGACCAGAAGGCGCCATGGCCCGCAAGACTTCGATGCAGCAGCCGACGAACTGGGGACCGGAGCTGTGACGACCGGCCAAGATCTCCACAAGGAGTCTCGATGGGATGACATCGAAGCATCCTTGGGAACTATCTCGGATACCGGCCACGAGTGGGACGAGGATCCCGCGGACTGGGTCCGGGTGCAGCGAAGCGGTGACTCTCGGCGGTCCGGCTGAGCATGTCGCGGTATGAGCGAGGCTGATCCGGCTGACGCGAGTGGTCCCGCGCTCTTTTCCATCGGTCACTCGATCCATCCGACCGGGGTCTTCGTGGAACTCATCCAAGGGCACGAGGTCGAGTCGGTTGCCGACGTGCGCAGCATGCCGTTCTCGCGCTTTAACCCGCAGTTCAACCGTCATGCCCTGGAGAGAGACTTGCGCGAGGCTGGTATCCGATACCTGTTCCTGGGGGAAGAACTCGGCGGGAGGCCCGATGGGGACCGGTTCTACGACCAGGAGGGGCATGTGCTCTACGGACGATGGCGGAGAGCCCGCGGTTCGAATCCGGCTTGAGCCGGCTGGTCGAGCGGGCGGAGGCGTCGCGGGTAGCCGTCATGTGCAGCGAGGAGGATCCGGCCGGATGCCATCGCTTCCTGCTCATCACCCGGGTGTTGCACCTTCGAGGTACCGAAGTTGCCCATATCCGTGGTGACGGCTCAACGCAGCGAACCGAGGACGTGGAAGGCTTCCAAGGTTGGTCGGATCCTGTCTACGAAGACGTGTCGCTCATCGACGGGTCTGTGAGAAGTTCGTGGAGATCCACCCGGCCGGTGACGCGTGGAGGCGGTGCCTGAGGTTAGCCTGTGGGCGAGCGGCGATCCCCGGGGCCGGCGTGCCGCGTCCGACCGCAAGTCCTGTGGGCTTTCCGAGTTGGTGCCTGGCTATGCGCGGCGCACCCATAGACCTTGCCGTGACCGTCTGCGAGGCGGGACGACGCTTGGCCTTGACTGACGCAAGGAGGAGCCTGGCAAAGGTGCTGGTGCTTGATGGGTGTTAGACCGGGCTGTTGATACCGGTGGTCATTCCAGTCTCTGCAACTGGGAGAGGACGAAACCGGCTGCTCTCGGGATCGCGGTGTACTCGCGCCAAGACTGTCGAGGATCGCGAGTGTGTCGGTGGCGGGTGATAAGTTCGCCTCTGTGGAGGACCTGCACCGGACACGCGCCCTGAAACGATCAGCCAAGCCGGAATCGCTTGTGGACTATTGCTGTCCACTGGAGACGCCGTGGCGCTGCTGATCCACGTAGGGTCGCATCCCGACGAGTTGGTGGGCAGGTTGTGCGAGGAGTTGGCCTCTCCTCCGGCCGATCCGTTCGCGCAGGAGGTGGTGGCCGTGCCCACGCGCGGGATCGAGCGCTGGCTCACCCAGCGGATCGCCGCCGAACTGGCGGACCGAACATCCGGTGACGGGGTGTGCGCCAACGTAGAGTTCCCCTCCCCGCGGCGCCTCGTCCGAGAGGTGCTCCGAGCGGTTCCCGAATTGGCTTCGGCGCTGGATGCCTGGGAGGGACCCGCTCTGACCCGCACCGTGGTCTCGGTGGTGGACGATCACCTCGGCGAGCCCTGGATGTGGCTTCTGGCCCGCTTCATCGATGCCCCGAATGCGGTCGAGTCGCTCGGCAACAGCCAGCGCCTGCGGGCGGCCCGCAAGATCGCCGGGCTGTTCACACGCTACGCGCGGCGCCGGCCCGAGATGGTCCGGGCCTGGATGGAGGGGGACGACGTCGGGCCCGATGGAGGCGCCCTTGCCGGAGCGGATGTCTGGCAGGCGCACCTGTGGCGGCTGGTCCGGGCGCGGATAGGGAAGCCCAGCCTCGCGGAACTGATCCCCTCGGCCTTGGAACCGATCCGCAGCGGCGGGCTCGATTTGGCCCTGCCGGAGCGTCTCTTCGTGTACGGGCTCACCTCGGCGGACCCTATGGATGTCGAGGTGTTCGAAGCGCTCGCCGCTGCCCGCGATGTGCACCTCCACCTGCTGCATCCGTCTCCCGCCCTGTGGCGGGACACGGCGGTCCTTGCCGGACGGGACGGGATCCGCGCCGGCTCGGGAAGGGCGTCCGATCCCACCGCGCACCTGCCCAGGCATCCACTGCTGCGATCCTGGGCGCAGGACAGCCGCGAGCTCCAGCTGGTCCTGGCGAGCCGGGACCATACGAGCCAACCGTCCGCCGACGTATCAGGAAACGCGGACACGACCCTGCTCGAGCGGCTCCAGCAGGACATCCGCTCCAACGCCCTTCCCGCGGCCGATGATGCTCGGGCCGACGCCACGGCTGGCGGAGACCGGTCGGTCCAGATCCATGTCTGTTACGGCGCCCGTCGGCAGGTGGAGGTTCTGCGCGACGCCATCCTTCACGTACTCGCGGCCGACGCCACGCTCGAGCCCCGCGATGTCGCCATCATGACGCCCGACCTCGCCACCTTCGCCCCTCTCCTCGAAGCAGTGTTTCTTGGCGCAGCCGGCGGCGGCGAAGCCGGCCCCGGCGCCGATACCTTCGGCGAACCAACCGGTGACGATTCCCTGCCCGATCTGCGCCTCCGGATCGCCGACCGGGCGCCCGCCGCCACGAACCCGCTGGTCCGGTTCGCGGCAACCGTCCTTGACCTGGCCTGCTCCCGCCTCGAAGCGGGCACGATACGGGAACTGGTAGCGATGCCGGTCGTGCGGCGGTTGTTCGGATTCGACGAGGAGACCGCCGACGCGATCGCCGCGGTGATCGAAGACACCAACGTGCGGTGGGGCCTCGATGGCGGCCACCGCGCCGTGTGGAACGCCGGCACCTTGGCGGACCACACGTGGCGGCGTGGACTCGACCGGGCTCTCTCGGGCGTCTTCTACGCGGACAGCAGTGTTCGCGTGGTGGGCACGGTCGCCCCCCTTGACGGGGCCGAGGGGCAGGAGGCGTTGCCGATCGGGCTGCTGGCCCAGATCATCGACCGGATCGTCATGGTACGGGAGCTTCTCGGCGCACCGCGGCCGCACTCCGAGTGGGGACCTGCCATCGGCGCGGCCGTGCGCCTGCTGGCCGCTCCTGCCTGGGACGACCAGTGGCAGTGGGGCCAGTTGGAGCGCCTGCTGGAGGGGAGTTTCCCGGGCGTGGAGGCGGGCGGGGACGATCCATTGCTCGATCCTGCCGAAGCCCGGCTGGTGGTGGACGACTGGTCGCGGGAGGTGCCGAGCCCCTTGCATTTCAGGACCGGAGACATCACGGTCTGCACGCTGGTCCCGATGCGTTCGGTGCCCTACCGGGTGGTGTGCCTGCTGGGCATGGACGACCGGCGCTTCCCCAGAAGCAGCAGGGCTGATGGCGACGACCTGCTGGTCGACAACGAAATCATCGGTGACTCCGACCGGGGCGCGGAGGACCGCCAACTCCTCCTGGACGCGGTCATGGCGGCCGGGGACCACCTGATCGTTACGTACTCGGGGCGCGACGAGCTGACCAATGCCGAGTATCCGCCGGCGGTCCCGATTGCGGAGCTGACCGACGTCCTGTCCGGCATGGTGGGCGACGCCGGCGTGGAGAGCCTCCGGACCCACCATCCTCTCCAGCCGTTCAGCGAGATCAACTTCGTCTCGGGAGGTCTCGGTGTCCCTGGACCCTGGGGGTTCGACCCCATGCAGTTCCGGGGCTCGCTGGCCGTCCAGCATCGGACCAGCACCGACGCACCGCGGCTCTTGCTGCCGGTCCCCGAGGATGACGTCTTCTCCGAGATCCGTCTCGAGGACCTGGGGCGCTTTATCGAGCATCCCGCCCGCGAGTTCATCCGCGCCAGGCTCGGCTTCGTGATCCCCCGATCTGGCGAGATTCCCGACGACACCGTGCCCACGGACCTCGGCCCACTGGAGGAGTGGAAGGTCACCAACCGCTTCCTCGCCGGATTGTTGGTGGGTCATCCGATAGAGTCGCTCGAAGCTCACGAGCGGGCCGGCGACAACCTGCCGCCCGGCGACCTCGGGCGGGCAGGCCTCGACAGGGCCCGGCAGCGGGCGTTCGAACTGTGGACGGCGGCCACGGAAGCGGGATACGACCCGGAGCGGCACCGCCAGTTCGCCGGGGCGGTGCTGGTGGGTGGCCGGACGATCGAGGGCTTGGTAACGGCTGATCCGGGCGCTTCCCGAGTGGACATGGTCACCCCCTCGCGGCTCAAGGGCAAGCAACGCTTGAGAGCCTTCCTCCAGATGCTCTTCCTGTCGGCGCTGGACCCGCGTCGCTCCTGGCAAGCGTTGCTGCTCGGTCGCCACCTACGCGGCAACAAGCTCCGGAGCGTGAGGATCGGACCGATCCGTGGTGACGCGGAGCGCCGCCGTCAACAGGCGGAGCGTATGCTGGCCGGCCTAGTCAACCTGTACGTTGAAGGCCTCACCACTCCCATCCCGTTGCCCTGCGAGACCTCCTTTGGCTGGCAGCGGAAGATCGGTCACCGCCGCGATGTCGCCTGGAAGGTCGCCGAGCAGGCGTGGGAGAAGGACCGGTTCTCTCCCGAGGCGAAGGATCCATCCAACGAGTTCCTGTTCCCGACCCTGGGGACGATGTTCGCCCTGGAGCGGAGTTCCTTCGCGGAGAACGCCGAGAGGCTATGGGGGCCGATCCTGCCGCTGCTGGTGGAGAAGACGGTATGACCGCGGTCGGTCCGTACGACCCCGACGCGCCGATCGCCGATGGCCGCACGGTCATCGAGGCAAGTGCCGGTACCGGAAAGACCTTCACGATCGCGGCCGTAGTCACGCGTCTGGTGGCTGAGGAAGGTCTTCCGCTCGAGCGGATTCTTGTGGTCACCTTCACCCGGGCCGCCACCGCCGAACTCAAGGACCGGGTCAGGCGGCGGATGGTCACCACCCTCGGCGCACTCCGCGGCTCGCAGGTCGGTGGGCCGGCCGATGATCACATCCGCGTCCTGCATGACGCCGACCGCGACAGCCGGAGGCTGTATTCGGACCGGCTCGAGGAAGCTCTGACCCACTTCGACCGCGCCCAGATCTTCACCATCCACGGCTTCGCCCTCCGGCTGCTGCAAAAGCTCGGATTCCGGTCCCGGCTCTCGGGCGACATGGAGCCCCGTGAGATAGACGAGTTGCTGCTGCGCCGGGCCGCTAGCGATCTGGTGGTGGATCGTTTCGCCGTTCCCCGGCCGGACGACCGATCCGAGCAGGTCACCCAGGAGCACCTGGCCCAGATCGGCAAGGTCGTCGTCACGATTCCGGACGCCCGGATCACTCCGGCGCCTGCCTCCGCTGAGGGACAGGCGAGCATACGGGCGGAGCTTGCCCGGAGGATGAAGTCGGTACTTTCCCGGCGGCTGTGGGCGGAAGGGATGGTCACGTTCGATGACACCCTCGTGGAGGCCCGCGACGCGTTGAATGAGGACCGGGTTGGCGTCGGCGCCCGGGATCTGCTGAGAAGGCGCTACTCCGTTGCTCTGGTTGACGAGGCCCAGGACACCGACCCCATCCAATGGCAGATCCTGAGGGCGGTGTTCGACGAGTCCCGGCTGGTCGTCATCGGCGATCCGAAGCAGTCGATCTACGCCTTCCGAGGCGCCGACATCGAGTCCTACCTCTCGGCTGTCGAGGACCCCTCCGGCCATCGCACCCTGGCCACCAACTGGCGCAGCGACGGACCGCTGATCGCCGCGCTCGACGCGCTGCTGGCAGGCGCCACGTTCGGCGACGACCGTATCGGCTACCGGCGGGTGCGGGCAGCCGACCAGAACCGGACGGCCCGGATCCGGGGTGTCGGCGAATCCCTGGAGATTCGCCGCTTCTCGGATGATTTCCCCCTGCCTCGCCAGCAATACAAACCGTTCTTCTACGTGGGGGACGCCAGGAAAGCGGTCGCCGCGGATGTGGCCGCAGAGGTGGTCCGGCTCCTCGATCATGAGGTCACCTTGGAGGGACACGACGGCGAGGAACGCCGGCTCGCACCGGGGGACATCGCGGTGCTGTGCCGCACCGGGAATCAGGTCGGAATGATCCGGGACGCCCTCGCCGCCGCGAACGTACCGTCGGTGGTGGCGCGGACCGGGAGCGTGTTCGCCACGCCGGCGGCCGAGCATTGGCGCCGGTTCCTCCATGCGGTCGAACGGCCCAGCCGGGCGGACTACCTGCGCCTGGCAGCCACCACTCCGCTCGTCGGTATGGACCTTCCCGAGGTGGCAGGTCTGGAAGGCGACACGATCCTCGACCTGCAGCAACTCTTCCTGCGGTGGCAGGGTCTGCTGCACGACCGCGGGGTACCGGCGATGTTCGCCGACATCGACCGGACAACTGGTCTCACGGCCCGGACCCTCTCCCGGTTCGAGGGCGCGAGGGAACTGACCGACCTGAACCACATCGCCGAGGAGATGCATGCCGCCTGGCGGAGGGGTCGGATCGGGTCGCTGGTCGTGTGGATAGAGGTCGCTATGGAGGAAGCGGCACGCAACGCCGAGGCGAACGTGGAGGACGCCGAGTCCCGCCAGCGGCGGCTGGACACCGATGCGGCGGCGGTGCAGGTCCTGACGGTGCATGCCGCCAAAGGCCTGGAATACCCGGTGGTGATGGCGCCGTACCTGTGGGACATCCCCAGGATCAAGCCCGGGATACCCGTCTTCCACGACCCCGAGCCTGCCCCGGAGGGGGAACCCCGCCGGCGTGTCATCGATGTCGGCGGCCCCGCTTCTCCCGGCTTCGACTCCCACCGGGAGGCGGCGATGGACGAGGACGCCGCCGAGGAGGGCCGGTTGCTGTATGTGGCGCTGACCAGGGCCAAGCACCGCCTGGTCGTGTGGTGGATAGAGAACACGTGGAACTCGGCCAGGACCAAGCTCCACCGGATCCTGAGCCGCGGGGGCGACCCCGATCGAGAGATCGAGCGGCTCATCGGGGTCTCCGAGGGAACCATCGGCCAGACCGTCCTGACCGCACCCCAGCCGGCGGCTCTGTACTCGGGGGAGCAGCGGACTCCCGGCCGCCTCGAACGGGCCCGCCTCGATCGTCCTCTTGACTACTTCTGGCGGCGGGTCTCCTTCACGTCCTTGTCGCCGGACCGTCCCCTGGGCGGGGAACCGGACACCACGGACGAACCGGACCGGGTCGACGAACCGGCGGAGGTCGGCGAACCGGGTGGGGCGGGCGGCGAGTTGCTGATGGACGATCTCCCTCGCGGGCCAAGGTTCGGGTCGCTGGTGCACCGGATCTTCCAGAACGTGCCCTTCGACGCTTCCGACCTCCCTGCCGCGATCGGATCCGAGCTGGCCCGCCTCATCCGCCAGGCGACGTGGGACTTCGACACTGATACCTTCGTCAGGGGGATGACCGCTGCGATGCGAACACTCCTCGGACCCGGAGACGACGCCCCGTCCCTGCGCCATCTCGACCCGAACCGCACCCTCAAGGAGATGGGCTTCGAGTTGCCGCTGCGCACTTCCGCATCCACCATCACCCTCCGCGACATCGCGGCGGTCATGCTGGAGCGTCTGCACGACGACGATCCCCACCGCGGCTACTTCTCGCAGCTGCACGACCTGGAACCCCACCGGTTCCGCGGTTTCCTGACCGGGGAGATCGACCTCGTCACCGTCCTCCCGGCCGGCCGCGGCGACCGTTACGTGGTCATGGACTTCAAGTCCAACACGCTTCCGGCCGCAGGAGAGCTGCCCGCGGCGGCCGACTACGGACCGGGCCCGCTCGTCGCCGCCATGCACCACGGCAACTACGTGCTTCAGGCGTTGCTGTACCAGGTGGCTCTCCACCGGTACCTCGAATGGCGCCTTCCCGGCTACCGGCCGTCCGCCCATCTGGGCGGTTCCATGTACCTGTTCGTCAGGGGCATGATCGGTCCCCGGACCCCGGTCGCGGACGGGGAGCGCTGCGGGGTGGCGCGCTGGCTCCCGCCGCCGCAGGCGATAGTCGCGGTGAGCGATCTCTTCGCCGGGCGCCGATGATGGTTGCCGCCGGACGGCTCGAAGCGGCCATCGCAGGATCACGAGCCGTGGCCGGCGCGTCCGGCTTGCTGGCGGCCTTCAACGAAGGGGGTGCGCTCTCGCCCTTGGACGTCCACGCAGCGACGGTGATCGCCCGGTTGTGGGCCGAGTCCGACCAGACGGTGATGCTGGCAGCCGCTCTGGCCGTTCGGGGCACCCGCATCGGGCACGTATGCATCCGTCTCGAGAGCCAGCGGGAGGCAATGGTGATCGAGGGCCAGCCTCCGGAGGTGGTGGAAGCGCTTCCCTGGCCGGACCCGGAGGAGTGGGCGGCGGCGGTGTCGGCCAGCCGGATGGTCGGCGACGGCAGGGGAGAGGAGCCCCTCGTCCTGGACGGCGATCGCCTCTACCTCGAGCGTTACTACCGCTACGAGGAGCGGGTGGTCAACCTCATCGGCGCACGTGCCGCGGCCCGCCGGACGGTCCTCGCGCCGGAGACTCGGACGGTCCTGGACGGGTTGCTCCGGCCCTTCCCGGACAACGGGCCGAACCTCCAGCATGCCGCTGCCGTCAATGCTCTGACCGGGAAGCTGACCGTGGTTGCCGGCGGTCCGGGTACCGGCAAGACGTACACGATGGCGAGAATGCTGGCGGCCCTGGCCGAAACCTCCGCAAGCTTTCCACGGGTGGCGTTGTGTGCCCCCACCGGGAAAGCGGCCGCCCGGCTGGGGGAGGTCATCGACGAACTGGCAGCCGAGGCCGAGAGTCCGATCGTCCGGGAGAGGCTGGAGTCGCTGCAGACCGGCACCATCCACCGGCTCCTCGGGTGGGCGTGGGGCCGGGGCCGGTTCGCCCACCACGAGCGGAACCGGTTGCCCCACGACATCATCGTCGTCGATGAGATGTCGATGGTCTCGCTACCGCTGGCCGCCAAGCTCATGGCCGCGGTGCGGAGCGACGCCACTCTGGTGCTGGTCGGGGATCCGTACCAGTTGGAGTCGATCGAGGCCGGGACGGTTCTCGCCGACATAGTGGGTCCCGCCGCCGGGTCACCCGACCGGGGACAGCGGAGTTCCGTGGCCGGCGCGCCCGCGATCGCCGGCTGCGTGGTCGTGCTGGAGCGTGTGCACCGGTTCGAGGAGCAAGGCCCGATCGCCGATTTCGCCGACGCGGTCAGGGACGGTGATCCGGACCGGGCGGTGGAGTTGCTCGGCCGGGGAGTGGATGGCCTTCACTGGGTGAAGGACCGGACCGAGGCCGGTTTCCGGAGGCTTCGGGCACGGGTGGCCGAGCGCCGGGCCCGGTTGGTGGAGGAGGCATCCGTGCCTGGCAGCGAGGAGGAGGCGTTGGCCCGCCTGGGCGAGATGGGGGTGCTGTGCGCCAACCGTGACGGTCCCGGGAGCGTGGAGCAGTGGAGGGGCGAGATAGAGAACGCTCTGGACGAGAGGTTCCCCGGTCTCCGCTATCGCGGCGAGTGGTACCCCGGGCGCCCGCTGATGATCACCAGAAACGACTACAACCTGGGCCTCTACAACGGGGACATCGGCGTGGTGGTCCGGTCCGGCGAGGGCGTGCGCGTGATGTTCGACCGGGGTGGTGTCCGCTCCTTCCCACCCGGCCACCTGGGCGATCACACCACGGTCCATGCCCTGACCATCCACAAGAGCCAGGGATCCCAGTTCGATGAAGTGATCGTCTCGCTTCCGCTGGAGTCCTCGCGGTTGCTAACCCGGGAGCTCCTCTACACCGCCGTCACCCGGGCGTCCAAGAAGGTGACGGTTGTCGGTCCTGAGTCAGTCATCCGTCTGGGCGTCGAGCGCTCGGTCCAGCGCGCCTCCGGCCTGAGGTCAAGGCTGTGGGGATGGGGAAGTCGCTCAGCCACTCCGCCGATTGAAGGTAACATTGATAACGACGCGCGTTATTATCGCGAAGGGTGAAGCATTTCAGAGATGCAGATACCAGGAGCCTCTTTGCCGGGCAACGAGTCCGCCGCATCTCTCCGGAAATCCGGCGCCGGGCGAGAATGAGACTGCAACGGGTGGTAGCGGCAGCAGCGCTAACCGACCTGCGCATACCTCCGTCCCACCGGCTGGAAGCTCTACGAGGGGATCGGAAGGGCCAGTTCAGCATCCGCATCAACGACCAATGGCGGGTGTGTTTCGTCTGGACTGACCAAGGCGCGATGGAGATAGAAGTAGTCGATTATCACTGAGGAGTAACCATGGCCACAGCCGGACCCATCCATCCCGGAGAACACTTGAGCGAGATCATGAGCGAACTTGGCATTTCCCAGTATCGACTAGCCAAGACCATTGGAGTGCCACCGATCCGTATCAACGACATCGTGCATGGCCGCAGGTCTGTCACGGCCGACACCGCGTTGAGAATCGGAAAAGCCCTGGGTATGACTGCCGAATTCTGGCTGAACCTGCAGCGTATGTACGACCTGGACACAGCTCGCGCCACGACTGATACCAGTGGCATCGATCCGCTCGTAGACATAGCTGTTTGAGACCATCGGACGGTGCCGGTGTTGTAGTTTGAGTTACGAGTGGCATTGAGCAGTCCGGCATCGGAGCCGGCAGCCACTACGAGCATGGCGCCTCGTAGACTCCATGATCTCGACGCACTTCGTGGGTTCGCGATGCTGCTGGGCATCGGCCTGCACGCATCGCTGGCGTTCTTCCCGGCGGCATGGTGGGTGCAGGACCGCACTTCCGGCCTCGACGGGCTCTTCGACGAGTTCCTGTGGGCGGTCCATGGATTCCGCATGCCGGTGTTCTTCCTGATGAGCGGCTTCTTCACCGCATTGCTGTGGCGGCGACGCGGCCTCGGCGCCCTGCTGAACCATCGGCTGCGCCGGGTGGCGCTTCCGCTCGTGGTTGGCATGCTCACGATCATCCCGCTGACCGCTGCGGTCGGTGACTGGGCCGCCGCCTCCGCGCCCCCGCCGGAGGTGGCAGATGATGACGTCTGGGGCAAGGTGTTCGCCGGCGACGTCTCCGGGGTGGAGCAGCTGCTGGACAGGGGCTTCGACCCTGACCTCCGTGGCGAGCCGGGTGGATGGACGCTCCTCCACGCAGCCGCATTCACGGGTGACGTGGAGATGCTGGACCTGCTGCTCTCACGCGGCGCCGAGCCGGCGCCGACCGCCACCGCCTCGGAAGGCGAGACACCCCTCGGCGTGGCCTTCCACTTCGGTCACGAGGAGGCGGCCGACCTGCTGGTCGCATACGGAGGCGGGGATCCGCTCCCCGAAGGGATCGAGTGGTCGGCGATCCCGGGTTGGGGAGCAGGCGCCGCCGAGCCGGAGGAGGACGAAGGTTCGGCAACCCGGCTCGACCTGTCCACGATCCAGCGTTTCTTCCACCTCTGGTTCCTCTGGTTCCTCCTCTGGCTGGTGGCCGGTTTCGCCATCGTGGCATGGGTGGTGGACCGCCGGGATCCCCATCGTCCGGAGCAGGCGGCGTGGCCACAGTGGGTCATGTGGTCGATGATCCCCCTCACGATCGTGCCGCAGATGTTCATGGGCGGGGGCGGCGCCAATCCGGTCTTCGGGCCCGACACCTCAGATGGTCTGGTTCCTTTACCACACGTTCTGGCCTACTACGCCACCTTCTTCGCATTCGGGGCCCTGATGTACCGGCGCGAGGGACGCAGCGGTAAGCAGCTGGTCGACACGATCGGGAGACCGTGGTGGCTCTTCCTGCCGGTCTCGTTCCTGATCGCGCTCCCGGCCGGACTGGTATTCACCTTCGACGAGGCGGCCTTCTCGTGGCCGGTGGCGTCGGTGCTGCAGGTCGCCTACGCCTGGGGGATGTGTTTCGGGTTGATGGGGCTGTTCCGGGTGCTGTTGGCGGAGGAACGTCGCGGGGTTCGCTACCTCTCCGACTCCTCGTACTGGTTGTATCTGGCTCACCTGCCGCTGGTAGTGGCCGCACAAGCAGTCATACGGGACTGGGACCTGCCGCCGGAGGTCAAGTTCCTGATGATTTCGGTGGCCGTTACGGGGCTGCTCCTCCTGACCTACCAACTCTTCGTCCGGTACACCCCGATCGGGACGATGCTGAACGGCAAGAGACTTCGACCGACCTCCTGAATCATGCCGAGTCTCGTGGCTTTCGGCCCGGCGGAAGGATCACGTCACACCGCAGTCCGGGTGATCGCCCGAGATGACTACTTCCGGTCCGCGTCTAGCGCCTCCACGATCAGCGAACTCGGAATGCTCGTCCCGGCAGCCTCCTTACGCCGCCGTGCTTCGGATACCAAGGTGGCTCGGGATTGTCGGGAGGCGATGCCCTCCAGCTCGCATCGAGGCATCAGATCCTGGTAGAGATCGAGCCCGGCGGGAACCACGCCCTCCAGTGAAGCGATGTCCGCCGGGCCTAGGGCATACAGTGCATGTCTGAGGCTGTCGCGTGTCTTAGTGTCCAAATTCGAACTCAAGCTGAAGGGCGGCGCCGGCCAGTCGACGGTGCGGTCGACCACCCGAAGGTCCGCCACCTCCTCCGGTCGCTCGGCCAAGGTGTGCTCCCAGACGGTCACGTCAACCGAGGCGACGTCGCAGGTCCGGTTGGTCAGAGCTTCGAGCGAGGCCCGGTGCGAACCGGTCACGGTCTGGTCGGCGAACCACCTACCGGGGAAGGATCGCTCGACATGGGCCTGGAGCCCGAGAAAGCCGGACCAGGATTCGACTTCGTTCACGGCCAGCCTGGTCTCCAGCGCGGCGCCCAGTGACGGGGGACCGGCCGTATGGGTGACGATCACCGAGTGGTAGACGGGCCCTCCGTGACCGGCGAACACCGGCGCGGCCACGATCGTATGGGACATCCGGCCGGCCGAGATGAGCGACGCGGTCGGGCACCCGCACATCCAGACCAGGTCGAGCGCGGGTGCGTGGCGGAGCGCTTCGGTGGTCGTCCTCCCGGCCGTGTGGTCGACCACCACCTCGATGCCTGTCGCCTCCGACAGGTACCCGACCAGGTCGCGCATGATGGTCAGGGTGTTGTCGCCCAGATAGGTCGCAGCCCGGAGACGTGCGCCGGCGGGTGTGTTCAACGGATACCGTCCTCTCGCCGCGGTGTGGCGGACCCGCCTATTCCATCGATGGACCTGCCGTTTCCGGAGGGTCGGTCAGCACCCTAGACGACTAGTTCTCAAGACAGGTGGCCAGTGGCCAGTTGAACCATCAGCCACCGGCCACTGCCCACTGCCCACTGCCCACTGCCCACTGCCCACTGCCCACTGGCTAGACCCAAGGGCTGTTCGAGTTCCGGTTGCCGAAGGTGCCGCCGGTGCGGTACCGGTCCAAGGTGAACGGCTTCAACTCGTCGGGCTTCTCTCCGTACACGAGCATCTGAGCGGTGAGCTTGCCCACACCGATCATCTTGAAACCGTGGTTGGAGTCGGCGATCACCCACGCGTTGTCGGTGAGATGGTCGAACACCGGCACGTTGTCGGGCGTGAACGCGCCGATTCCACCGTTCCTACGTTCCTTGAAGTAGGGCCGCAGGTTCTCGAGGCGCTTGAACAGCATGCCCAGGGCGGAGCAGTAGTAGTCGGCGAACCAGGATTCCGCCTGGTAGAGGTCATTGAGATGACCGTAGGGCTCGACCTCCGCTAGGGGGCCGATCTTGATGGGGATCGTCCCTCCCTGGAGACCGGGAGCGCCCACCCGCTCGGCCGCGTAGCGCGTGTACACGTAGGTGTGGTCCTTGATCATCGTTCCGTCCTCGCCGTAGACCGGCGTGTCCAGCAGCTCTACGTGGAGAACCGGAGAGTCTCGGTGTTGGGCGGTGCGGAAGTCCACGCCCTCGGGGAGGAGGACTTCACCTTCGAGCAGGCGCCAGTAGGTCCACATGTCCATCTGTTTCTCGGTGTGTCCGTCGGGATACTTGACGTCGAGGTGCGACGGCCCGCCCAGCCACTCCCACTGCTGCGGCGTCCACGCTCCTGCACCCACGACCACCTGCTCGCACGAAATCGGTCCCTGGTCCGTCTCGACCGCAGTGACCGATCCAGATGAGTCCCGCTCGTAGCCGGTGACCGTGGTTCCGTAGACGCGCTGCACACCCCACTGCCGGCACTTCTGGTCGAGGCCCCAGACAGCGATATGGGTACCGGCGTAACCGGACCGGTGCTCGTGGAGTACCACGTCGCAGTTCTCGGTCTTGAAGTCGGGCCATAGCTTGGTCAGGAACGCATGTGCGTCCGATCCGAAGTAGAGGTCGGAGGGGTACCCGCTGGCCATCTGCGACGCGTGGAGTTCGATGTAGTCCTCTTCCTGGTTCGCCTCCCCGACCGACACGTAGCCGACCTGCTGGAAGCCGAAGTTCACGGGATCGGACTCCCACACTTCCACGCTGGCGCGGAGGATGGAGTGGAGCGGGTTGGTCATGTATAGGTTGCGGACGCACCCGCAGGCCAGACCCGTGGCGCCGGCGCCGGGGCCCTGCTTGTCGATCAGGACGACATCGCTGCCCTTGCCCTTTCCCGATCGTTCGAGGTACATGGCGAGGTGGTAGGCGCTCGACAGCCCGTGGACGCCGGCGCCGACCACGACGAACCGAGCGCTCCGTGGCAGGGGGGCCGCATCGAAGACGGGGATCGCCGCAGGGTTGACCACTCGGCCTTCGACATCGGGCGGAAGCGGGCGGTTGGCGAACGGGTACCACTGGTTGTGTCCGGTGGGGTTGGGAAGGTTCATGGGCTTTCCTTTCTCTCTGGAGTTTCGTTGTTGTCGGTCGGGTTCACGTAGCCGGCGCCGATCGTCCGCCATATCAGCGGGACTCCGGGCCGGTAGGCGAGGTGGTGGCGGTTCGGAGCATCGATGACGGCGAGGTGGGCGGGGCCGCCCGGCGCCAATCGGCCCACGTCCTTGCGCCGGAGAGCGGCCGCTCCGCCGGTCGTGGCGGCGGCGATCGCCTCGTCGATGGTCATGTTCATGTCGCGCACCGCCAGGGCGATGCAGAACGAGATGGAGGTGGTGTAGCTCGACCCGGGATTGCAATTCGATGCGATGGCCACCGTGACCCCGGCGTCGATGGCCCGCCGGGCGTCGGGGTACGGTTGCCGGGTGGAGAAGTCCGCCGCCGGGAGGAAGGTGGCCACGGTGTCGCCGGCGGCTAGGGCCTCGATGTCGTCGTCGGAGAGGTAGGTGCAATGGTCGACGGAAGCGCAGCCCATCTCCACGCCGAGGCGGACTCCGGGTCCGTAGCCCAGCTGGTTGGCGTGGAGGCGTAGACCGAGGCCGGCGGCGCGGCCCGCCTCGAGGACGGCTCTCGATTGGTCGGCGTCGAATGCCCCGCTCTCGCAGAATGCATCAATCCAGCGGACGTGGGGTCGAACGGCCTCGAGCATCGGTCCGCACACCAGGCTGACGTACTCGTCGGTCCTTCCCAGGTACTCGGTCGGTACCACGTGGGCGCCCATGAAGGTGCTCTCCGGCGTGACCTCGGCGGCGAGCGAGGTGGTCTCGGCCTCGGATTCGATCGACAACCCGTACCCTGACTTGATCTCCACGGTGGTTGTGCCGGCCCGGTGGACTTCCTCGAGCCGCCGGTCCAGGCTCGCCCGTAGGGCTTCCCGACCTGCCGTGCGGGTGGCCTCGGTCGTCACCCGGATCCCTCCGCCGTCGTAGGGTTCGCCCGCCATACGCCTCGTGAACTCCTCCGCCCGGTCGCCGGCGAACAGCAGATGGGTGTGGGAGTCGACGAACCCCGGTATCACGCATCTGCCTCCGGCATCCAGGCGCTCGTCCGCCACCGCGCCGGCCGGACCGACCGCGACCACGGTGTCCTCGTCGATCACCACCGAAGCGTTTTCGACGATCCCCAGCGGTCCCGCCCCTAGCCCGGTTGCGTTGGTGACCAGTTCGCCGATGTTGTCGATCACCAGCGTCACGCCGCCACCACCTTGGCGATGGCGGAGTCGAGCTCGCCCGCCACATCGACCGAGACGTGGGTGCCGCCGACCACCACCGGCCGGCCCCCGACGACGAGGTTGTGAACGTCGGTGCTGGAGGCGGCGAAGATCACCGCGTCGAGAACGTTGGGAGTGTCGATTCCGGCCAGGCGAACCGAGTCCAGCCCGATACTGATGAAGTCGGCCAGACAGCCCGGGCTGATGGCGCCTCCGTCCTTCCAACCGAGTGACCGGTACCCGTTGACGGTGGCGATGTCGGCAAGGGTCTCGGTGGGGTGGACTCCCCGTCGGTTCGTCAGAACTCTCGCGCCCATCTCTACTGCCCGCGCCTCCTCGAGGATGTCGATGACCGCGTGGGAGTCCGATCCCGCGCAGAGGGTTGCCCCCGCCCGGACCAGGCTCTGGCTGGGCCCGATCCCGTCGGCCAGGTCGCGCTCGGTGGTGGGGCAGATGCAGCAGTGGGCGCCGGCGGCGCCGATCAGGCCGATGTCGTCTCGTGAGAGGTGCGTGGCGTGGACCAGGGTGGTGTCCGGACCCAGCGCACTTGCGCCGGCCAGCACGCCGGTAGGCGTTCGACCGTGGACCTCGAGGCAGGCTTCGTTCTCGGCCGGCTGCTCCGAGACGTGAACGTGAAGGGGCATATCCCTCTCCCTTGCCCAGCGCGCCGCCATCCCGATCGACGTAGGGTCTACGGCGCGGACCGAATGGACCGCCGCCCCGACCCTGGCGCCCGGTCCCCCAACACTTGCTCGCAGGCTCTCGACCCGACGTATCCACGCCTGGACCGACCCGTCGCCGAACCGGGCCTGTTCGGGAAGCAGCGGGGCGTACCCGGATCCCGACCCGGGGGCGAACCCTCCGTGCAGGTACAGCGTGTCGAGCAGGGTCAGGCGGACTCCGGCATCACGCGCCGCGGCCACCAGGCTCGCCCCGAAGGCGTTCGGGTCGTCATACGGGTCCCCTCCGGGCCTGTGGTGGACGTAGTGGAACTCGCCCACCACGCCGATACCCGCCAGGGCCATCTCGGCGAAGGCAGCTCGCGCGAGCCGGTAGTAGTTCTGCGGATCCAGGTTGGCGGCCACCCCGTACATCAGGTCGCGCCACGTCCAGAACGTTCCCCCACCGCCATGGGTCCGGCCCCGCAATGCCCGGTGGAAGGCGTGGCTGTGGGCGTTGGCCAGCGCAGGGAGGGTCAGGCCGGGCAGTTCGATGGCGTCCCGGGGAGGCGAGGCGTGGCCGGGAGAGACCTCGACGATGCGGTCGCCGTCCACTTCGATCAGTACTCCGGGGGTGGCCCTCGGGCCGCCCAGCCAGGCCAGTTCGCACCAGTAGCGATCCCTCACGCGCCCACCTCGGCCACGAAGCGGGTGATGCGCTCGACGAAGGGGTCACGGTGATGCCGGTCGAACTCCTCCCAGGTGCTGAGAGTCCTGGGGTCGATCCGGTCGACCACCAGTACGCCGTCAAGGTGATCGCACTCGTGCTGCCAGGTCCCGGCGGTGAGGCCGCTCAGGACCCGTTCATGATCGATCCCGTCCCGGTCGGTGTAGCGGACGCGGAGGTTGACATGCCGCTCCAACTCCCCCCGCAGCGGAACCGACAGGCACCCCTCGTTGATGATCACCGTCCTGCCATCGAGGGCCTCATACTCGGGATTGATAGCCACGGTCAGGGGGATGGGCGGCTTGTAGGGATAGCGCGGGTTGTTGTCGACCTCCATAACCATGATCCGGACGGGCTCGCCTACCTGGATGGCGGCGATCCCCGAGCCGTTGGCATGCCGCATGGTGTCGATGAGATCGTCGATGAGGTCCTGGACCACCGGGAGCGAGATGTCGTGGCGGGTGACCTCTTCCGCCCGCACCCGCAGCGTCGGATCACCTACGGACAGGATCCGTCGGACCGTCATCGCCGGCCGGGCCAGGGGTCCGCGGACGTGACTCCTCCCGGGAGTGTCCGGACGGCGTGCCATGTCGGGTCCGAGTCGTAGTCCCAGTACTTGCTGAGATCCACGGTCAAGCTGCCGTCGCCGATCGGCCCCCCGCGCAGCCGCCCGTTGTGGATACGGACGCTGTTGTATACGACCGGAGAAAGTACCTCGGCCGCTTCTATGTGAACCGCGCTATGACGCCAGGCCTCACGGTCCCCGACCTCCTGGTGGACCACCAGGTTCGCCCATTGTTTCGGGACTCTCTCTGTGGAGCTGTAGCTGAGGATTCCCGGGTACCGCCGGAATTCGGATATCACGTCGATGTCGAACTCGTCGATAGCCTGCGCCTCCGCGGTCGACCGCCGGTTCCCGAGAAAGCCGACGATCAACACATCCGTGCCCTCCAACAGGGTCGCCGGGTCGCACATGACGATCCTCCGTCGCAGTCCATCCTCGTCCCAATTACTGACCTCGTAAGGACGGAGCACCAACTCGCCTGCCTTGGCGCGGAGAAGCAGAACTCGCAGGTCATGGAGCAGGTGGTTCAGCAGCGCCAGGTCGGCCTCGTAGTGCCGGATGTCGGCACACGCATGGTCGGCAGGGTTCTCGTCGGCGCTAAGACGGACTGGGCTGTAACGGACGGGTTTCACGCAGATCCTCTCAGTAATCGGTGGCGACGCCGCCTTCGCCGGCTCGGCGGGCGACGAACTCATCGAGTTCCTCGCGGACCGCCGAGTCCATCGAGGGCGCCTCGTAGGCGTTCAGTAATTCCTTGGCCAAGGTCTCGGTCCGGCGGGCGGGATCGGGCCGTCCGGCCTCGTCCCAGGTCTCGAAGTTGCGCCAGTCGGAGAGGAGAGGGGTGTGGAAGGCGTCGCGGTAGCGGGCCTGGGTATGAGCGGTACCGAAGAAGTGACCGCCCGGTCCGACATCGGCGATGGCTTCGACGGCCAGCGAACCGTCATCGGTGGCCAATGGCTCGAGCGCAGCGCAGATCATCTGCAGCAACTCGGCGTCCAGCACCATCTTCTCGTAGGACGCCCGCAACCCGCCCTCAAGCCACCCGGCCCCATGCATCACCAGATTGGCGCCGCCCATCACCGCACCCCACAGAGAGAACATGCTCTCGTAGGCGGCCTGGAGGTCGACGGCGTTGGAGGCGTTGGCGTTCGACGACCGGTACGGAAGGCCGTAACGGCGCGCCAGTTGACCGCCGACGAGCGCGGCCTGCAGGTATTCGGGGGTCCCGAAGGCGGGGGCGCCCGACTGCATATCCACATTGGAGGTGAACCCGCCGTAGACGACCGGCGCTCCCCGCCGCACGGCCTGGGTGAGGGCGATGCCGGCGAGGGCCTCCGCGTTCTGCTGGACCAGTGCTCCGGCGACCGTCACCGGCGCCATCGCTCCCGCCAGCGTGAAAGGGGTGACCACCACCGGCTGGTTACGGGCAGACATCTCGAGGATCCCCTCGATCATCGGCGTGTCGAGCCGCAGCGGCGAAGAGGTGTTGACGACCGTGAAGAGCGAAGGCTGGGTCTCGAGGTCTTCGTCGGTTATCGCCCGGGCGATCCGGGCCATCTCGATCGTGTCGAGGGTCCGCTGCCGTCCGAGACTGTAGGTGTGGAAGGCCTTGTCGCTGAGCGTGAGCAGATCGAGGGTGGCGTGCAGGTGGCGGACCGAGGGATGGATGTCGGTGGGTTCTACCGGGTACCCGCCGTGCACGTGCACTACGTTCAGGTGCTGGCTCAGGCGCACGAGTTGTCTGAAGTCGTCCCGGTTTCCCGTACGCCGGTCACGGCCGAGACCGGACACGTTAGGCGGGCTCGCCACCGCCGCGAACGCCACGTGGTTCCCGCCGAGGTGGAGGTGGTGGGCGGGGTTGCGGGCGTGGAGGGTGAATCCTGACGGTGCGTGGCCGACCAGTTCGGTGACCATCTCGGGATCGAAACGCACCCGTGGCGAGTCGGGATCGACATCCGCTCCCTCCCGGCCGAGAAGAGTCCTGGCCTCGAGGTGCAGCATGTCCATCCCCACGTCGCGCAGGACCTGGAGGGACGCCTCGTGGATGGCTTCGAGCCGGTCGTCGGGGATGGTACGGACCGGCGCCCAGGGGAGCCTCGGCTGGCGGAACGGGAGTTGGGGGTTGTCGGGGCCGCGCTTGGCGATGCGTGCCCGGCGCCCGCCCCGGCCACGTCGCGGGGCCACTAGGGGACGCTCGTTTCCGCCATCGGAATGCGGACCCCCCGGTCGGCGGCGACTCGTGCGGCCAGTCCGTAACCGGCGTCCGCATGCCGGATGACGCCGGTGGCCGGATCGTTGAGAAGCACCCGCTCCAGCTTCCGGGCCCCAAGATCGGTGCCGTCGGCCAGGCACACCTGGCCGGCATGGATCGAGCGGCCGATCCCGACCCCTCCTCCATGATGGATGCTGACCCAGGAGGCTCCGGATGCCGTGTTGACCAGCGCGTTGATGAGGGGCCAGTCGGCGATGGCGTCGCTGCCGTCCGCCATGTCCTCGGTCTCGCGGTATGGAGAGGCCACCGATCCGGAGTCGAGATGATCCCGCCCGATCACGATGGGCGCCTTCAGTTCTCCAGACCTCACCATGTCGTTGAAACGCAATCCCAGCCGGTGGCGCTCGCCGTAGCCCAGCCAGCAGATCCGGGCGGGAAGCCCCTGGAAGGCGACCCGTTCTCCGGCTAGCTTGATCCAGCGCCGCAACCCCTCGTCGTAGGGAAACTCCTCGAGGACCGCCCGGTCGGTCGCCGCGATGTCGGCCGGGTCGCCCGAGAGCGCCACCCATCGGAACGGCCCCTTGCCCTCGCAGAACAACGGGCGGATGTAGGCGGGCAGGAATCCCGGATAGGCGAACGCCCGGTCGTACCCCCCCAGTTCGGCCTCGGCCCGCAGGCTGTTGCCGTAATCGAACACCTCCGCTCCGGCGTCGAGGAATCCGACCATGGCCTCCACATGGGTAGCCATGGCGGCCCGCGAACGGATGGTGCACTCGTCCGGTTTGGCCTCCCGGAGGTCGCCGGCCTCCTTCAGAGACAGGTCGCCCGGGATGTAGGCCAGCGGGTCATGGGCGGGTGTCTGATCGGTCACAATGTCGGCGGAGACTCCGTCCGCCAGAAGCCGGGGCAGCAGTTCCGCCGCGTTGCCGACCAGCCCCACAGAAAGCGGTCGGCGGGCTGCCACCGCCTCCATACACCGGCGGAGGGCGTCCGTGTAGCCATCGGCGACCACATCCAGGTAACGGGTCTCCACACGGCGGGCGGCCCTGTGGGGGTCCACCTCTATGCAAAGGGCTACCCCATCGTTCATAGTGATCGCCAGAGGTTGGGCGCCGCCCATTCCTCCTAACCCGGAGGTAACCGTGAGCGTGCCCGCCAGGGTGCCCCCGAACCGTTTCCGGGCGATGGCTGCGAAACACTCGTACGTGCCCTGCAGGATGCCCTGGGTGCCGATGTATATCCAGGAGCCGGCCGTCATCTGCCCGAACATGGTCAATCCGAGGTGCTCCAGGCGGCGAAACTCGGCCCAGTCGGCCCAGTCGGGAACGAGGTTGGAGTTGGCGATCAGCACCCGTGGCGCCCACTCATGGGTACGGAGGACGCCGACCGGTTTGCCCGACTGGACGAGCATCGTCTCGTCGTGGGCGAGGGTGGTGAGCGTCCGGATCATTGCGTGGTAGGCGTCCCATGACCGGGCGGCCCGTCCGGTACCGCCGTACACCACCAGGTCGTCCGGGCGTTCCGCCACCTCGGGGTCGAGGTTGTTCTGCAACATGCGGAAGGCTGCTTCCTGCGGCCAGCCCTGACAGGTCAGATCGGTTCCGGTCGGGGCGCGGACACCTCCGGCCGGTGGGCCTGAACCGGGGTGCCTGATTGCCGTCATCGAAGACCTCGCCGATCCGAGGGAAAGGTTCTCGCAGGGCGAACTGCTCCTTGAATAATACCTGATCTGGCTCTATCCTGTCAATAACCAAAAAGAGATTTCAGACAATGAAACTCCAGCAATCTACAGATTCCCAGGATCGAGCGACGGTGACCAGCGCCGGATCCTCCGGCGGATCCGGATCGACGCTCCATGCGTCACGGTCGGCGGAGAGGGTCCTGAGCCTGCTCGATGCCGTCGTGACCGGCGGGGCGATCGGCTTGACGGAAGCGGCCGGCGCGACCGGCATACCGGTCAGTACGGCCCTGCGCCACCTGCGCGTCCTGACCAGCCGCGGTTACCTGGTGCGGGATGATCTCGGCAGGTACTCGGTGGGGCCGAGCTTCGTGCGGGTCGCCCTGGCCGCCTTCCAATCGGGCCCGTACGCCCGGCTCACGGCGGCGGCCCAGCCGGCCCTGCAGCGTCTGGCCGACACAACCGAGGAGTCCGCCTACCTGGCGGTCAGGGATGGAAGCGAGGCCGTCTACATAGCCACGGTGGAGAGTCGCAGAGCGATCCGCCACGTCGGATGGGTGGGCAAGTCGGTGCCCGTAGAGGGAACGGCGGTAGGAGAGGCTCTGGCGAGCGAGGTGACGAGTCCCGGACAGCGCCCCGTCCCGTACTTCAACACGGGGGCCATCGAACCGGACGTATCAGCGGTGGTGGCGCCCATCCATGGATCGGTGGGGATCGCGGGCGCCCTCTCGGTCCTGGGACCTGCGGAGCGGCTGGCGGGAGAGCGCCTGGACCGAACCGCCGAGGCCGTGGTGGACGCTGCCCAGCAGACCTCTCTGGCGCTCTTCCCACGGTTAGCGGTGCGGCGATGACCGTACTGCTCGAGGGTCCAGGCGTGACGGTTCCGGATGTGGTGGGGGTTGCTCGCCGCGGGGAGAAGGTCCGGCTCACGGATGGCGCCTTGCAACGCATGCGGGCTGCCCGCTCCGTAGTGGAGCAGTTCGCCGAAGGTGACCCGGCCTACGGGATCACGACCGGCTTCGGCGCCCTCGCTACCACCGCGATCCCTTCGGGACGAAGGGCCGACCTGCAACGTTCGCTGATCCGCTCCCATGCCGCGGGGATGGGGCCGCCCGTGGAAGCCGAAGTGGTCCGCGCCATGATGTTCCTGCGGGCGCGGACCCTGGCGCTCGGGTATTCGGGCGCACGGGTGTTGGTTGCCGAGGGGTTGGTGCGCCTGCTGAACGCCGGGATCGTTCCCAGAGTGCCGGAACACGGCTCGCTGGGTGCCAGCGGAGATCTGGCCCCACTGGCCCACGTCGGCCTCGTCCTCATCGGTGAGGGCGAGGTGATGACCGGCGGAGGGGCGCAGGAGGCGGCCGCCGTCCTGGCCCGGAACGGGATCGCGCCGGTGGTCCTCGCCGAGAAGGAGGGCCTGGCGCTCACCAACGGCACGGACGGGATACTCGGAATGCTCTGCCTGGCGGTTCACGACGCCTCGTACCTGCTGACCGTCGCCGACATCGTCGCGGCGCTCAGCGTCGAGGGTCTTCTGGCAACCGACCGGGCATACGCGGCCGACCTTCAGGCGTTGAGGCCCCATCCGGGCCAGGCTGCTAGTGCCGCCAATCTCCGGGCCGTTCTGGCCGGGTCGCCGATTGTGGCCAGCCACCGCATCGGCTGCCTGCGGGTCCAGGATGCCTATTCGATCCGATGCACGCCCCAGGTCCACGGCGCGGCCCGCGACACCCTTGCCTTCGTGAGGGAGGCGACCGACCGCGAGCTGGCCTCGGCCATCGACAACCCGATGGTCCTTCCCGACGGGCGCGTCGAGTCCTGTGGCAACTTCCACGGGGCGCCGGTTGCGCTCGCAGCCGACTACCTGGCGATCGCCCTGGCCGAGGTGGGGGCCATCGCCGAGCGACGGCTCGACCGCCTCCTCGATCACAACCGTTCGCAAGGACTCCCTCCGTTCCTTGCCGACGATCCGGGTGTCGACAGCGGTCTCATGATCGGCCAGTACACCGCGGCCGCCATGTGCGCCGAGAACCGCCGCCTTGCCGTCCCCGCGTCGGTCGACTCCTATCCCACCTCCGCCATGCAGGAGGACCACGTGTCCATGGGATGGTCCGCGGCCCGCAAACTCCGGGTGGTGGTCGACAATCTGCGCCGGATACTGGCCATCGAGTGGGTTACGGCGGCGCGGGCCATCGACCTGCGTGCGCCGCTCGAACCCGCGGCCGGCACCGCGGTCGCGGTCCGGCTGCTGAGAAGCTGCGTGCCCGGAGCAGGTCCCGATCGCGTCCTGTCACCTGAGCTCCGGGAAGCCGAGGAACTCCTCCGGGACGAGGCCTTGGTGGACGCGGTTGAGGCCGCGACCGGCCCGCTGGGCTGAAGGGTCGACCTACCCGACAGGGATTAGGCTCGTCGCCGACGAAGCCGTCACCGCTCGGTAAGGGATTGCCTGGACGGTGCCGGCGGATCACAGGTAGCAGCCTCTTGGAGTGACGGTACTGAAATGAAGCAACAAATCCGCACCGAAGCAGCGTCAGCGCCGTTGGGTCCCTACTCGCAGGGCATGCGGGTGGGCAACCTCGTGTTCACAGCAGGGATGGGTCCGATCGACCCGGGAACCGGCAAGATCGTCGGCGATACGATCGAGGAACAGACGGAGTTGACCATCGACAACCTGAGCGCGGTCCTGGAGGAAGCGGGTACCAGCCTCGACCATGCCGTCAAGGCGACGGTGCATCTGCAGGACCTCGGCGACTTCGCAGCGTTCAACCGGGTGTACGAGCGGCGCTTCGGTGATCCCAAGCCGGTCCGCACCACCGTGGGCAGCGACCTTCACGGCATCATGGTCGAGATCGACCTGGTAGCCGTCATTCCACTGGCCTCGTAAACCCACAATATGGTGGGGTGATCTTTCTCACTATTGTCGTGTCAGTATCCTGAAAATAGTGGGATAGAAGTCCCGACTAGTGTGGGATGATTTGTGAGATTCCCGTCTCTTGAGGTAACGAATGCCCACAGATCCAGGCTATGCGACTCCCGAGCGGGTGTATCGGGATCGGATCGTGGACGCCGAAGTGCCGTCGGCGCTGGGATCTGCGGGAGCAGTGCTGATCGAAGGCCCTAAGGGATGCGGCAAGACCTGGACCGGTCAGCGCTTCGCCCAGAGCGAGATTCTTCTGGAAGAACGTCCCGATCTCTGGGACATCGCTCCCCAGGTCCCGGACCTGTTGCTCGATGGCGCGACGCCCCGTCTGCTCGACGAGTGGCAACGTGTTCCGGAGCTGTGGCACCTGATGCGCGTTGCATGTGATCGTCGCGGTCAGCCCGGCCAATTCATCCTTACCGGGTCCGCAGTTCCGGCTGACGAACTCACACGCCATTCGGGTGCCGGTCGGGTGAGTCGCGTCCGCATGCGCCCCATGTCACTGACCGAAAGCGGACTATCCGAACCGGTTGTGTCCCTGGGTGGGTTGCTTGAGGGTCGGGCATTTGCCGCCGCGGAGTCACCCGTCAGCATTACGACCCTGGTGGAGGCCGCATGTAGGGGTGGCTGGCCTCGACTGGTCGGCGCGCCGATCATGGAAGCCCGCCGCTTCACTCGCGATTACCTGAGTGACATCTGCCGAGTTGACATCTCGGCAGTAGACGGCATCAGGCGCAGTCCCACGCGAGTCATGCGCCTGCTGCGGTCACTCGCCCGCAACGTGGCCACGACTGCGGGGTGCCGAAAGCTGGCTTCGGAGACAGGCGGCGACATTCGGGTGGACCGCACCACGGTCAAGACCTATATGGAGGCGCTCAGCCGTCTGTTCGTCGTTGAGGACCTACCCGCCTGGAATACCCATCTCAGGTCACGGACCAGCCTGATCCGCTCCCCGAAACGCCACTTCGTCGATCCCTCCCTGGCGCCGGCGGCGCTCGGAGTCGGCCCGGAACGGTACTTGAGTGACTTGCGCGCCTTCGGCTTCCTTTTCGAGTCCATGGTTGTCCGTGACCTGCGTATCTACGCACAGGCGCATGATGCCAACGTCTACCACTACCGCGACACCTACGGATTGGAGGCCGATGCGATCATCGAGACCGGAGACAGCCGGTGGATCGCCGTAGAGGTCAAGCTCGGAGGTAGCTCCACGATCGAGAACGCCGCGGAGGCGTTGCTGAAGCTGAGAGACCGTGTGTCGAAGGAACGGGCGTCGACGCTCGCCCGGTTGGTGGTCATCACAGGCGGCAGGTACTGCTACCAGCGCCCCGACGGGGTGGCAGTCCTTCCGTTGGCATGCCTAGGACCATGACTCCCACGGCCTCCCCGTACGTTCACTTATTGACGGTAGGAAGGCCGAAGAGTGTCCACCCGTAGCAAGGGAAGGAGATCCGGTGGCTCCGACAACAGTTCCATCGGAGTTGGGTATGCCGACGGGACGGTGGTGTAGGTGGTGAGTGAGCGGGCGGTCGCCGAAGGCCGGATCGCATGGGCCAGGAGGCGCATGCCGGTGCTGGGGGCGGCTCTGGCCGAGTTGGTGCAGCAGCGGGTGTTCGACGGGCTGACTATCGGTTTCCGTCTCCATCTGGAGCCCAAGACGGCGGTGCTCGTCGAGGGGCTGCTGGCCGGCGGCGCCCGGGTGGTGGCCATGGGAAACGAGGGCACTACCCGGTTCGGCACTGCCGAGGCGCTGGCCGAATGGGGTTGTGACGTGCTCGACCGCCCCGGCGACGGTAAGGGGGCGGTCCTGGCTCATCTCAGCAGGATTGCCGAGGCCGGCCCCGATCTGGTGCTGGACAACGGCGCCGAGTTGATCGAGGCGTGCGTGCGCGCCGGCCGGTCGCCAAGGGGGGCCACCGAGGAGACCACTTCGGGGGCCTTCCGGTTGCGGGAGGGCTTGGCCGGGGCGGTGGGGTTCCCGGTCATCGTGATCAACGACAGCCCGTTGAAGGCGATCGTGGAGAACAAGCACGGGGTGGGGGAGTCAGTGGTGGACGCGATCGTGCGGGCCACCAACATGTCACTGCACAAGAAGCGGGTCGTAGTGTTCGGCTACGGATGGTGTGGTCGGGGCATCGCCCTCTACGCCCGCCGCCGGGGGGCCGATGTAACCGCGGTGGAGCCTGATCCGGTCAAGGCGCTGGAGGCATCCATGGACGGTTTCGACGTGGCCGGACCGGACGGGGCGGTCCGGACCGCCGACGTGGTCATCACCGCTACCGGGCGGGACCGGGTGGTGGGTTACGAGCTGATCGAGACGATGCCCGACGGCGCGCTCCTGGCCAACGCCGGCCACACCGACGCCGAGATCGACGTGATCCGGCTGGAGCGAGAGGCCCCGGGCGAGCTGGTAGCCCCGTCTTTATACGCTCACGAGTTGCCGGGCGGTCGTACCGTGTTCTTGCTGGCCAAGGGCCGGATCGTCAATCTGGCTGCCGCCGGGGGCGCCGGCAACCCCATCGAGGCGATGGATCTCGGGCTTACCCTGCAGGCGCGGTCGCTAGCCGCCCTTGCCACTTCCGGTGGCGACTTCCGGCCGGGGCCCCAGCCGGTGCCTCGAATGATCAATGACCAGACGGCCACCGCCATGCTCGAATCCATGGGCCAGACCCCGGCCTAACCATCGTCCCCGCTATTCGGGGTCCCGACGGTGCAGAGAGGGCGGTGGATTCGAGGACCGATCATGCGAACGTCACCACGTTCCTGCCCAGGACGCGGCGGTCTCTCAGGTTGAGGATGGCTGCCTCGAGCCCGTCCAGGTCGGCTCGGTTGGCGATAACGGTCTTCAGTAGGCCTTGCGCGGCCAGCGCGATGGCTGTTTCCAGGTCGTTCTTGGAGCCGGCGGCGGAGGTGAGGATGCGGAGTTCGTTCTTGATGAGAGCGCCCGGATGGATGTCCAGGGGCTGGCTCGTGTATCCGATCTGGACGAAGGAACCGCCTGGAGCGAGGCAACTGAACCCGGCCCTCATCGTTTCCCGGGTTCCGACAGTTTCGAAGAACACGTCAGGTGCCCGGCCCAGCATCCGGCTCGCCTTCTCCGGAAGGGACTCGTATCCTGCCGGATCGTCGATCACCAGGCCGGCCCTGGCGCCGAGCTTCTGTGCGAGATCCAGCTTGGCCGCTCCGTCCGCCACCGCCAGTACGGTGGCGCCGGCCAGCGCCGCAACCTGGGTGAGCATCAGGCCGACCCCTCCGATGCCGTTGACCAAGACCCGGTCTCCGATCCCGATTCCCGACAGGCGCACGGCGTGGACCGCGGTCATCCCGCTACAGGCCAGCACCGCGCCCGCCTCGAACGTGACGGCGTCCGGTAGGGGAACGAGGTTCCTCTCCGGGACGATCACGTACTCGGCGAAGCCGCCGTCGGCGGTGAACCCGACCATCCCCCGGGAACGCGTGCACAGCCGGTCCCGGTTGGTGTTGCAGTAACGGCACGATCCGCAGTTCATCACGTTGTAGACCGCCACCCGCGAGCCTGGTGATCCCGCCGGAGCGCCGGTGACCTCCCCGGCGATCTCGTGTCCGAGCACCCGCGGGATGCCCATCGGGTCCAGTAGCCCCTCCAGGAAATGCAGCTCGGTTCCGCACACTCCGGCCGCCCTAGTCCGGACCAGCACCCAGCCGTCCGGCACTCCGGGCACCGGGCGGCCCGCCAACCGGAGCACGCCACCCTCGGCGAGCTCGGCCGCTCTCATCACCGCAGGAACGGATACCGCCACAAGGCGCAAGCGTACATGGCTTGGCTTGGGAAGCCGGCCGGCCGAGCGACTAGCATCACACGCTATCCGCAACGATGTGAAGGGAATGACGCGTGGTATCTGAGCCGACTACCGGCTCGTCCCGCAGCTATATCAGGGGCCGTAGCCCGGCGCTGGCCGTGGATGGCGTCACCCAGGTGTTCGAGAAGGACGGCGAGCCGCTGGTGGCTCTGAAGGACGTGTCCATGGACGTCCGGCAGGGGGAGTTCCTCACCCTGGTCGGGCCGTCGGGATGCGGGAAGTCCACCCTCCTCAAGATCATTGCCGGTCTCCTGAACCCGACGGGAGGCAGCGTCTACCTCGGCGGTAGCGCGGTCACGGAGCCCCGCGAGGAGATCGGTCTGATGTTCCAGACATCCACCCTCTTCGCGTGGCGCAACGTGATCCGGAACATCTCCCTTCCCCTCGAGATCATGGGCGCCATGGAGCCGGACGGGGAACGGCGTATCGCTGACGTGGTCGAGCTGGTCCGGTTGCAAGGATTCGAGCAGCACTACCCGCGGGAGCTCTCGGGTGGTATGCAGCAGCGGGTGGCTCTGTGCCGGCTGCTGGTCTCGGATCCGGATCTCATGCTGCTCGACGAGCCGTTCGGTTCTCTGGACGAGTTCACCAGAGAGCACCTGAACAGCGAGTTGGCGCGCATCGCCGAGCATGAGCACAAGACCATGGTTTTCGTGACTCACAACATCCGGGAGGCGGTGTTCCTCTCCGACCGGGTGGCGGTGATGGGGACCAAGCCCGGCCGGATACTCGATGTGGTGGACGTAGACCTCCCCAGACCGAGAGTTCCCGGCTCTCGACGGTTGGCGGAGTTCACCGAGACCGTCAACCACATACGCGAAGTGCTCGGTCTCTTCTAGAGAGCGAAAGGAGTTCTCGATTGGATACTGACATGTCCGGCGCCGACACTCTCGGAATGGACTCGACTGACATGTCCGGTACCGATACTCTCGGAATGGATCCGCTGCCCGGTTCCGGCTCGGGCTCCCGCCTGAACAGGATCGGGTCCCAGATCCTGCTGACCGGCTCGGTAGTGGTCGTCTTCAGCCTCCTCTGGGAGGTTTTCAGCAGCTGGGAGGCTCTCAGCGGAAGCCGGTTGCCCTTCTGGCCGTACATCGTGCTCTCGAAACCCTCGGAGATAGTCCCGGCCTTCTTCGGGGCCATAACCACGCCATTCGTGCTACGGCATTTCTGGGTGACCTTCCAGGAGACGGCCATCGGGTTTGTCGTGGGCGCGGGAGGGGGGTTCCTGCTCGGAATCTACGTGGCGCTGGTACCGACCTTCAGAAAGGCGTTCTATCCGGTGATCATCCTGTTCCAGTGCACCCCCCGGGTGGCCCTGGGACCGGTGTTCATCGCCTGGTTCGCATTCGGGATGACCTCCAAGATCGCGCTTGCGGCCACGATCTGCTTCTTCCCGGTCATGATCAACACCATCGTCGGGCTGACGGTGATCGAGGAGAACGCCGGACTGCTCATGAAGTCGCTCAGGGCGACGCGATGGCAGACCTTCCGCCACCTCCGGCTTCCCAGTTCCGCACCGACTGTGTTCGCAGGGTTGAAGGCGGCTGTCACCTTCGCCTTGATAGGCGCCATCGTGGGTGAGTTCATCCAAGCCAACGAGGGAGTGGGCCACCTGATCGAGACGGCGGCCTTCCAGTTCCGCAGCGATGACGTATTCGCCTACCTGCTGATGCTATCCCTGATAGGTCTGGCTCTGTTCCTGCTGGCCAACGTATTGGAGCGGAGGCTGCTCTTCTGGCATGCGGATATTGAAGAGGCCGCTTAGCGAGCCACCATATAGAATTGTGGTGGGCACATGCTCACCCGGACAAGGAGGAAGAGTTATGAAGCTAACTACCCGCAGGGCACGACCCTGGACGGGCCTGCTGGCGCTTACGATCGCGCTGGCCATGATCGGGGCTGCGTGCGCGGAGGACGAGGAGCTCCGCGACGTGAACCTGGCACTGTCCACCACTAGCTCGTTCGGATACGGCTACTGGCTTGCAGTAGGTCTCGGATACTACGAGGACGAGGGCCTCAACGTGAGCCTCCAGGGTACGGGCGGGTCGTCCGACGTTGCCCAGATCCTTGCCGCCAACAATGCCGAAGCCGGGATGGGCGTCCCTGGGGCGATGCTGCCCGCCATCGAGGCCGGTGCGGGCCTCTACCCGTTCTTCACCTACGCCTACGGCGAGGTGTTCGACGTCGTGGTACCCACCGGATCGGCGATCAACAACATCGCCGGGCTGGCAGGCAAGAGGATCGGCATCTCGGAGTTGGCAGGCGGGGAAGTTCCCTTGGTGAGGGCCTTGCTGGTCGAGGCAGGACTGGATCCCGATAACGATGTGGAGATCATCGAGGTGGGGACCAACGCCCCGAGCGTCAAGGCGTCCATGGATGAGGGGCGGATCGACGCCTACTCGTCCGCCAAGTCTGACATCGCCTCGATGAACGCTGCCGGCCTCGGCACCGTGTCGATCGCGCCCGCCTCGCTCAATACCCTTCCTGCTGAGGGGCTTCTGGCCGCCGAGGACTACAAGGACGACGACGAGCTGCTGATCGGCTTGGGCCGGGCTACAGCCAAGGGCCAGCTGGTGGCTTACACCAACCTTGATGGTGCGGTGTGCGAGCTCAAGAAGCTGATTCCCGAAGAGTTCACCGATGATGCCGAGGGCCGGGCCGGCCTGGCTGCGGTCATCGAGATCACGACTGCCCCTCTGGTGGGCGGTGACTACGTGTTCGGATTCCTGGATGCGGCCGGATGGAACACCTACGTGAACATCTTCATCCAGGGTGGTGTGCTCTCCGAGCAGATCGACATGGCACAGTATGTGATCGACGACCTGCTCGACGACATCAACGATTTCGACCAGCAGGCGATCATCGACGAAGCCAACGGGCTGGACACCAACTGCTGATTGACCACTGATCGGATCCTTACAAACGCATCTTTTGTCGCAGGCGGCGACCGTCCTATCCGGGCGGTCGCCGTCAGCGGTCAGAGGATCCGTTGGTTGGGTGATCTCGACGAAGTAAAGGACACGGTGGCCGGCACCGCCGAGGTCGTCGATCTCGGCGGAGGAGTCGCTTTCCCCGGATTCGCCGACAGCCACGTCCACGCGGTCAACTACGGGCGCTCCCGGATGGGGGTTCCGTGCTGGCCGTCGGATGTTTCTTCCGTGGGCGACATCATCGGAAGGGTGGCGGACGCCGACCGGAGCTTCCCGGCCGGCCGGTGGATCAAGGGCCGCGGCTACGACCCGGCCCGCCTGGCAGAGGGGCGGGCCCCCACGGCTTCCGAGTTGGACCTGCCGGGCGGTCGCTGCGTGGTGCTGGATAGCTTCGACTTCCATCGCCGTGTGGTCAACCACGCCGCCCTCGCCGCGGCCGGCATCAGTGCGGGCACTTCCGATCCCCCCGACGGGGAGATAGTCCGGGACGAGCATGGCACTCCGACCGGTGAGCTGCTCGACGGCGCTCGCGCCCTGATGGACCCGGTGGTACCGCCCTGGTCCCACGAGGAGGACGAGCAGGCGATCGAGATCGCCACCGACTACTTCCTGTCCCACGGTTTCGCATACGTGACCAACGCCGCTCCGCTCACCATGTCCCACCGGGGTGAGGAGGTGGCGGCCTTTCTCCGGATGGGCGAGCGGCGGGCTCTCCGGCTGCGCTTCACGTCGATGATCAGGGCCGAGCTGCTGGATGCGGTCGCAGATCTGGGACTGAGCCCGGGCGTGGGAGGTCATAACTTCCGCATCGGCGGAGCGAAGGTGTTCTCCGACGGGGCGTTCGGCCCCCGTAGCGCTGCGATGCTGGCTCCGTACTCGGATGCCGCCACGTCCGGCACCATGCAGATCGACCTCGGAGAGTTGGAGACGGTGATCCGCAAGGGTGCCCGGATCGGATGGCAGATGAGCATCCACGCCATCGGCGACGCGGCGGTGGAGACGGTGGCCGGTTTGCTGGCCGCCCATCCTCCGGCAGGCGGGAGCCGTTCTCACCGGATCGAGCACTGCTGCCTCACCTCCGGCACCGCCGTCCGTTCCATGCAGGAGGGTGGGATCATCCCCGTGCCGCAACTGTCGTTCCTGCGCTTCCGGGCCCCCGACTTCCTGGCTGCGCTGGGCGAGGAGCGGGTGGCGGCGATGTACCCGCTCCGCACCTGGATCGATGCCGGCCTGAAGCCGGTCCATAGCTCGGATACGCCCGTCATCCCGGATGCCGCACCCATGGCGGCCATGGCCACGGCCACGGCTCGGGTCGATGCGAGCGGCCGGGTATGGGGCGCCGCGGAGGGTGTGGGCTTCGACGAGGCCCTGTCCACCATGACCGCTTGGCCGGCCGAGGCGGACGGGCAGCCCGGCGACCGGGGGAGGATCGCCAACGGCTACCTGGCGGACTTCACCGTCCTTCCTCGTGATCCCCGCCCGCTCCCGCCGGACGAGATGGCGGAAGCCGCCCCGGTGATGACCATCGTGGGTGGTGATGTGGCCTGGCGCAGCGAGTCGCTCAGCTGATCGGTCCGGTTGCGTAGATGTCGGCCATGTCCATGATCGACATGCATGCCCACTACCTGTCGCCGTCGGTGCTCCACCAGGCGTCGGCGGGGAGCTTGCCGGTCGGCCTGGCGCCGGACGGCCGGTCGCTCCGGTTCCCGTCCGGCCCGTCCCGGCCGGTCCCCCCAACCCTTTGCGACCTGACCGACCGCCTCCCGTGGATGGATGAGCGCTCCATCGACCGCCAGATCCTGTCTCCGTGGATGGACATCACGGGTGATGATCTCGACCCGGAGGCATGCGCGCGGTGGTGCCGGGCGATGAACGACGGCACCGCGGCGGATATGGGCGGACACGCCGGTCGGTTCGGGGCGCTGGCCGCCCTACCTGTGGTTGACGGTCGAGCGGCGGCCACCGAGTTGGGGCGCTGCGTGCGCGAACTGGATTTCGTGGGAGGCGCCATCCCCACCCAGGTGGCCGGAGTCGATCTCGACGGGGCCGGTCTCGAACCCCTATGGGAGGCAGCCTCGGAGTTGGCGGCGGTGCTCTTCATGCATCCGTTCCGGGTACTGGGCGGCAGCCGCATGAGGGACCACTTCCTGAACAACGTGTGCGGCAACCCCTTCGAGACCACCCTGGCCGCCCTCCGGCTCTACTTCGACGGAACCTTCGAGCGCTGGCCCGACCTGCGGATCCTGCTCGCTCACGGCGGCGGCGTCCTGCCGACGCTGGCGGGCCGGGCCGTGCACGCGTCCCGCCACGCACCCGGCTTCGACCGGGCCGTCGATCATCCGGACTCGATCCTCGAGTGCTTCTACTACGACACCATCCTGCACGATCGCCGGGCACTGACCCTGCTGATGAATGCGGTGGAGCCGGCCCGGATCGCGGCGGGGACCGACTACCCGTTTCCCATGATCCTCGACCGCCCGACTGACCATGCCCGTGAGGCCGCCGACCAGGCCGGCCTCACGGAGGACGAGCTACGCCGCGTCCTGAGGGGCACCGCCGAGGAACTCTTGTCTTGACGAACGTGACCGGGGTCCGCGAGGACCTCGGCGAGGCGTCCTTCCGGTTCGGGCGCGGTTGCGGTGGGGCTAGAGATCCAGATGGAGACGGAGAGCGTCATCCAGCCGAGTCATCAGATCAAGGGGGACGGTCCCTACGATCCCACCGATCCTTTGGACCGCGATCGATCTGACCTGTTCGCCCTGCGCCTTGGAGTCATGTCTGAGTCCTGTGTCGGCGGCAGCGAAGAACACCTGGAACGGGCGAATGTGCGCCGTGTTCGTGGTTAGGGGAACGACCGTAACGACACCACGCCCGAGCCGGGCTGCGCTCGTGTTGGCGCCGTCGTTGCTGACAACTACGACGGGCCGCCTATGCGCCGCTTCCGTACCGGTAGGAGGCCCAAGGTCGGCGATGCGAACCTGGCCCCGTCTCATTCGGGTATGAGGCCGTCGCCTGCCACAGTCTCCCAGACCTCCGCCTCACCACTATCAGTCCACTCCTGAAAGGCCTCTGCGTAGTCATCCTCAAGATGGGAAGCTCGGAGAAGTCGCACTGCTCTTCGCACCGTTGCCGATCTGGATGGCATGCCGTTTGCTTGCGCGTAATCGTCCAGGAACCGGAGGTCTTCGTCGCCAAGGCTGACACTGATCTTCATACCGCCATGCTACCTCGGTAGCAATTCGCTTGCTACCGACCTTCCCATTGGTCTTCGCCTTCCGGCTTCGACTTGGACCTCCGGCCAACCGTCAATCTGTCTGCCCACGCGTGCCGTGGTCTGGGTTACCGCCGGAGCCGTCGGGTCCGGAACCTTGCGGGTCAGCGCCCGTAGGGGGGTGGGGAAGCGCCGGGCGACTTGACGAGCCGGCCTCCCTTCCAGACCATGGTCACCTGGGATGAGTCGCCGAGGACGGTGATGTCGTCGAGTGGGTTGGAGGCGACGGCGATGAGGTCGGCGTCGTAGCCCTCGGCCAGCAAACCCGACCGGGGTGCCCTGGGACCGAGGGTGGCAGGGCCGTTGGCGGTGGCCGCCTCGATCGCCTGGAGAGGTGACATGCCGGCCTTGACCAGCGCGGCGAGTTCCATTCCGTTGGTGCCCCACAACGCACCGCTGACCATGATGTCGGCGCCCGTGGCGATGGGAATCCCCGAGGAGATGGCGAGCCGCATCGCGGCGGCGTGGGTCCGTTCCACCTTGGCCTGAGCCTGCCAGGCCCAGTCAGGGATCTGGCCCTCGAGCGACACCAGATACTCGACGGCATGTCGGGTCGGCACCGCCATCGTCCCCATCTCCAGCATCAACTCGGCCGTCTCTTGGTCAAGGGTGCTGCAGTGCTCGATAGTGGTGACGCCCGCCCGGGTTGCGGCCGCCACGCCCGCGAGCCCGTGGCAGTGAGCGCCCACCGCCAGGCCCGCCATGGTCGCCTCCTCGACAATGGCCCGCAGTTCCTTGTCGTTGAACTGCCGGTGGTCGGGGTGATCGAAGTGGCTCATCGTTCCGCCGGTGGCGTTGATCTTGATGACCTTGGCGCCCACCCGGATCTGGCGGCGGACGGCCTTGATGCATTCTTCGACCCCGTCGCACACGGCCACCCAACCCACTCCCGATGCGGCCAGGTCGTCCCGCCAGGACTCCGGCATCCAGTGGATGTCGCTATGTCCTGCGGTGGGACCGAGGGCCGATCCCGCCCCGTAGATGGTCGGCCCGACCAGCGTTCCCTCGTCGACCAGCCGGCCCAGGTGGACACCGATGCCCCCCATCTCCCGGGTGCTGGTGAAACCTGCCATCAGGAGGGTGTGGGCATCGCGGGCGGCCCGGACCGCCAGCATCGGCAGCGGGGTAGTGGCCAGTTGCGTGAGATCGGCCGACTCCGTTCCGAAGAAGTGGGAATGGCAGTCCCACATCCCCGGCATCACCACCGGGACCTGATGTATCTCAGCGCCGGGAGTTTCGGGGGCGTTCCCGGTGGCGCCGGCATAGGTGATCGTCCCGCCGTAGATCACCACACACCCGCCGGAGACGGGATCGCCCCGTCCCGGAATCAGCAGTGTGGCTTCGATCCGTATCGATTTGCTTGCCATATCCGGTCCCTTCCGGACCGCACGATAGGCTAGCGACGGGGTGCCTGTCACGGACACTTGGCGCGGCTCTAACACACTCTTGGGCTCAGCGGGCGGAGGCATGTCACAGGGCGCGGGTACAGTGTCTAAGATCCGTGAATCACACCCTCGTAGTTTGGGAGGCGCCACATGTTTCCGTCCGTAGCTGAGTTCTTCGCGGGGATGGGCCTTGTTCGAGCCGGTCTTGAGGCTGCCGGGTTCGAGACGGTCTTCGCCAACGATATTGACACAGTAAAACGAGATCTATATGAGTTCAATTTCGGTCTAGATGAGTTTCGACTATGCGACATCCGAGAGATAGTCGGCGACGACGTACCGAGCGTCGACCTAGCGACTGCCTCGTTTCCTTGTACGGACTTGTCCCTTGCTGGCACACGCGCTGGGCTGAGCGGTGCTAGATCGGGCGTCTTCTGGGAGTTCGCGCGTGTCCTGGATGAGATGGGTCACAGGCGACCGCGGGCCGTCATGGTCGAGAATGTCTTGGGATTCGCTACCTCTGCGGGCGGCCGTGATCTGGCAATTGCCATCGAAGAGCTGAACCGCATGGGCTATTCGTGCGATATCTTCGTCGGCGACGCGAAGTGGTTCGTTCCGCAAAGTCGCCCTCGGCTGTTCATTGTCGGACTGTTGGACCCGCCCGTGTCATCGGTAGATTGGCATACGTCTGTGTTTCGCCCTAAGTGGGTCTGGAAGTTCCGGCTGAGCTTTCCGAGCCTCCAGCTACACTTTCTTCCTCTAAGTCTTCCGCTGGTGGAGGTTCCGACTCTGGGCAGTTTTGTAGAACACATACCCCCTGAGGATGATCGATGGTGGTCCGACCACCGGACCGAGAAGTTTGTTGAATCACTCTCACCTGTCCAGGCCCAACGACTAAATGCCATGACGGATGACGACCAACTCGGCTGGCGTACAGCATACCGCCGGACAAGGCATGGCATACCTGTCTGGGAAATACGGGCCGACGAGATCGCTGGGTGCTTACGGACGGCTCGGGGTGGTTCTAGCAAGCAGGCCGTAGTAGAGGCCGGAAAGCAGGAATATCGTGTACGTTGGATGACACCACGAGAATATGTCCACTTGCAGGGCGCGCATGGTTACCTCCTTGATCCGGTAACCCCCAATCAAGCGTTGTTCAGCCTTGGTGACGCCGTCTGCGTACCCGTCATCAGCTGGATCGCGAAACACTATCTCCTACCGACCCTGGGAGTCAACAAGGAGTCCCTCGTAGCATATGCCTGATCCGAGTGTAGGTTTTCCAGACACGCCATGCGATGTAGAGGCAATAAGAAAGCATATTGACGGTTTTTTCGATGTGACAGATCAAGATAACCGCAAGGTAGGCGACGCAAAGTACGGAGTCTATCTATTCTATGACTATGACGGTGAACCAATCTACGTAGGTCGAACTGCTGAGCAACTCAGAGTTCGGATCAGGCGCCACTTGACGAATCAACGAACGGACGCGGTGGCTATGAGCGTCCTCGATCCATTTGAAGTTGCTGAAGTAGAGATGTGGCCTTTCTGGGAGCTGCAGGATCCATCCTACGACGGCGATATTAAGGACATCCTTAAGAGGGCTGAGTACGCTGTGTATCAGCAAGCACTACGCCACTCTCGATTTGATGCAATTCTCAATGAGCAAGTTATAGGAGAAGCAGAGGCCATTGATCTACCACGATCATGGCGTGCTTCGATCATTCCCGATACTCTATACGAGGAGCGAAGACACCCTGATATTCGTATAGCCCGAAGGGCATTAACCATATCGAGCTTATCTAGAGTCATCAGAGAACGATCTGTAAGTCTTGGTTTACGTAGGGTGTTGATCGTCCAAGCACGAAGACTAGAATGGTTGGCGCGCCGCCGCTATGAAGATAGAGGCGGTACCATTGATCATTGAGCGGAGATCTGATCCTCTACCGTATGATGGTGATTAGCTATTAGGTAGCGGCGATGGCAGATACCTACGACGCCGATACTCGGTCAAGAACTATGCGGCAGGTTAAGGGCCGTGATACTTCCCCAGAGATGCTGCTCCGTCGAGCCATGTTCGCGGTTGGGATCAGAGGTTGGAGATGTCACCGCACAGACCTGCCTGGAAGCCCCGACGTCACTTTCGGAAGGCACAGGCTTGTAGTGTTCGTTGACGGTGCTTTTTGGCACGGACATCCGTCCAAATACTGGAAAGGACGGAGCGGAGAATACTGGGATCGGAAAATCGGCCGAAACATAGAAAGAGACAGGGAAGTTACAGACAGTCTTATCAATGATGGTTGGAGTGTCTTACGGTTCTGGGACTTCGAAGTCGAAACTGACCCGGAGGCCGTCGCCATGCGAGTCAAGAGGGCGCTGGAGCAGGTACAATGTGGGGAGCGCGTGTTTGAGTTGCATGAGATGGTACTATCCGAGGGTCCCTGTGACGTTCCTAAGTAGTCTAGCGGCTCAAAGTCTCCCAGCGATGCGTCAGGCTCCACGCTGGTTCTTCTCGTCTCACACGCCCTTTGAAGACCAGGTGCATGTCGCGTGTCAAACTGCGTTTGTGATCACGATCATTCGTTACCGTAGTCTGGTTCCATATAGTCTACGAATAGTTCCATAAGGTCAAGTTCCACTTCTGTGACGATTGGCTCAGCCATTTTGGCCACCACCATTCTTCCATAGCTGTCAAGTGATAGTTGGCAGTTTCCACACGAAAAGCCGATTGGAATATAGTTGACTGACCTGAACGGTCGTTCGTCATATAAGGTGATATCCGACAGCGAAACGCGCTTAAGGTCTAGCTTCCCGTCTGCTCTACACACTGGACAGATCGCTCGTTGTGTAGCAATAGTGTGGTCAATATTGTCCGGCACTATGTGATCGATTGATTGCCTAAAGGCATCAAGATCTAGGGATTCGACGTTGGCACGCACCTTGGCTGCTGAGATCAGGGGTCCTAACCGCTTTGATCTCCTTCTTTTCGTCAACTCCTAGCATTTCGAGGATTGTGGGTACTGTTCCGGGGGAAATAGGTCGTCAAGAGCCATGTCCATTGTCTCCAATAAGACTTGGCAGACGCGATAATACTTGAGCTGCCAGTTCGGAACGGGAATCAGTTCAAGTACGGCCTCGCCACTATGGATTTCGGCGTTTCGTAACTCCCGCAATGCATGGCAACAATCCTTCTCAGAGGGTGTAAACGCCCCAAAAGAGAGTCTCGCATCGTTCGTACAAAGTTCTTACCGTTATAGAAGTAGTATGATCGCAGAGATCTTTTCTGCCAACGGCAAAATATATATTCTTTACTTTGTTAGGATCAGCGAGGAGCACTGGATGGACGTTGGCGATAGCGGCTCGTGCTAAGAGCTCTAGAGCGAGAAGATGCCATAGGACGAAAGCACTGGAATCGTCGAAGCTACGATTGGCGCTATAGCTCCTATCAATATAGAGCTGTGCGTTAGTGAATAGGTCGCGTGAATCCCAGCTCATGATAGGAGTCCTGGTGTTGGATCTAGAAGCACCCGGTCGAGGACCCAGTTTTCGGGAGCTAGCCCTGTATGTGCACCTCGTCCGTGCAGAATACGCCAATTGTCAAATAGCAGAATCATTCCGTGTGTCCAGGAAATGTGCCTTAAATTAGGTTCGTTCCTGGCATTCTGCATCAGTCCTGCGGCAGTCTGTGCCCTGGAGGTAACTGGCTGCATACAACCTTCATCATAGCGAACCCTATGGCTTGACAAGCCCACTCGCTCGATTGCTGGTCGGTAGAACCTCGGCCGGATGATATGAGCCAGATGCCAGCTCGCAAATGACCTTCGAGTTCGCTATTAAATGTCTGATGGGAGTCGAGAAGGAGGGTTGATCGGCCGGTTCGTGTGCCGGTTGTGAGGCGCAGGATGGTCAGGCGGGGCGGCACGCGATGGTGAGCGGCATCCGTATGCAATGGAACGGGCCGCGTCCGTGGACCTTCGAGAGGGATCGGGACGGAGCATTCTCCCTATTTGTTGGCTTCAGATGGTCCACGAGGGGCCCGTTGGGGCGAGTGGAACGGGGAGTACCCAATTCCTTTGCCCAATCGAGTAAATCTACGGGCTCTCGATGAGTACTAATCCACAGTCCGTCCTGAGCGAGAGATCTGATCAAATCAATACAGTTCTAGGTACTCGTTGGTCTCCCAGGCGCTGATCTCGTCCGTACGTTGCGAGTCCGGGTCCTCGTTCTCCTCCGCGGCGTACCGGCCCAGCTCGTAGCGGCGCACAGCCAGGAACGCATCCTTGAACTCCTGGCCGAAGAACTCGGTGGTGGCAGCGCTGGCCTCGAAGTGATCCAGCGCCTCGGCGAGGGTGGCGGGCAGCTTCTCGAGCGACTCGTCCTCTTCCGCCGGTATCCCCTTGCGGGAAGGCGCCGGGGGCTCCAGCCCGTTCTCGATCCCGTCCAGGCCGGCGGCCAGGATGGCGGCGCCGGCCAGGTAGGGGTTCATCAAGGCGCTGGGGGAGCGGGTCTCGATCCGGGTCGCGTCGGGACCGGCCGCCTTCACGCGCAGCAGAGCCGACCGATCCTCCAATCCCCAGGATATGTTGGTGGGGCTGAAGGTGTGGGTGCGGCGGCGGCGGCGGCAGTTGATCGTAGGGGCCAAGAGGGCGTCGATGGCGTTGGCGTGGGTGATCAGTCCGGCCACGAACCGGAGGCCCACCTCGCTAAGACCCTGGGGATGGGACTCGTCGGCCATGACGTTCTGGCCGGTGTCCTTGTCCACCAGCGACATGTGGATATGGCATCCGTTCCCGGCGTGTCCGGCCCACGGCTTGGTCATGAAGGTGGCCAGGTAGCCGTCCTGGTGGCCGATCTGCTTCACGCCGTTCTTGAACGTGAACGCCTTGTCGGGACCGTCCATGCCGCGGCCGGGGGTGAAGTTGATCTCCCATTGCGACCCGGCGTACTCGCAGTTGGAGGTGATGATGTCGATACCCACGCCGGGCATCAGATCCACGATCCTGTTGATGGTCGGGACCCATTCGTTGCGGACCACGTTGAAGATGTGGTAGCCCTCGAACAGGCGCTTGTGGGTTTCGCCGTCGAGGAGGTAGAACTCGAATTCGCATCCGGTCATCGGTTCGAATCCCATGCCGGCTGCCTTCTCGAGTACCCGCCGGTAGACAGCCCGTGGGGTGGCCTCCAGGGTCTGGTCGTCGTACCATCGCGCATCGCAGATCAGCCGGGCCGTATCGGGGGCCCAGGGCACGATCGCAGCTGTGGCAGGGTCCGGGAACAGGAGTTGGTCCCCGTAGCCCACCTCCTCGTTGTACAGGCTTCCGGGCACGACATCGGAGCGGGTGTCGAGTACCGCGGCGCCCCCGTACATGTTGAGGCCTTTGAGCGCGAAGCTGCGGGCAGCCTTGAGGGGGACGATCTTGGTGCGGGAAGTCCCGTGCAGGTCCGGTAGCTCGAACCGCACCCGCTTGATTCCCTGTGACTCCCAGTCGTCGAAGATTTGGTCGAACCCGGACACCTTCGGAACCTCCTCGGCCGGCCTTCGCTCAAGGAATGGCGGAGGCCTTCGTCGTTCGGCGCCGATTATACGTAGGCGGGCAATCCTCGGTCGCAGGCCCTATCCATCGAGCCATCGCCGGCGGATCCCACAACAGGTATAGTCGCCAGGTGGTGGCATCACATCCTCGCGAATCGGCGGTCTTCTACCGCGTTCCGGACGACGAGTACCCGACGATGGTCCGCGCCTCCGGGTACCACCTGTGGGACTCCTCCGGCAAGCAGTACCTCGACCTGTCCAGCGGCATCTCGGCCACCGCGGGAATAGGGCAGGGCCGGCCCGAGATAGCCGAGGCGATGGCTGCCCAGGCGCGTACCCTGACCTTCGTCCACAACTCCCGGGTCACCAACGACCAGCAGGAGTTGCTGGCGGCCCGGCTCGCCGAGTTGGCCCCGGAAGGGGTGGGCAAGGTGATGTTCACCTCCGGCGGATCCGAGGCCAACGAGCTGTCCATCCGCATAGCTCGCCAGTACCACCTGGCCCGGGGTGAATGGGAGCGGACCAGGATCGTGACCCTCTCGCCGAGCTATCACGGCGCCACGGTGGGGGCGCTGTCGATGACCGGCCGCTGGGATATCAACCGGGCCTACGACCCGCACCTCATGCATACCGTCAAGGTGCCGGCGCCGGTCAACTTCCGGGGACCGTTCGCCGGACTCGAGGGGGAGGCGCTCGCGGACCGCGCGGCAGCGGCCGTGGACGCCGCCATCGAGGCGACCGGACCGCATACGGTTTCGGCTGTCATGGTCGAGCCGATCTCCCCCTCGGCCGGTATGGCGGTGCCTCCCGCCTCGTACTGGCAGAAGGTACGCGACATCTGCGATCGTTACGGGATCCTGCTGATCACCGACGAGATCGTGACCGGGGCCGGGCGCAGCGGTGAGTTCCTGGCCATGGAGCACTTCGGGGTGGTGGCCGACCTTTGCAACCTGGCTAAGGGGCTGAGCGGTGGTTACGTGCCCCTCGGAGCGACCCTCGTACGGACTGGGATCGTCGATGAGATAGCGGTCCAGAGCCGCCGGCTGGCCGAGGTCCACACCTTCAGCGGCGCCCCGATCTCCTGTGCGGTGGGCGTGGCGGTGTTGGAGGTCATCGTCCGGGAAGGTCTGGTCGAACAGGCGGCCAAGCGGGGGGCTTTCCTCCGTTCCCTGCTGGAGGACCAATTGGGCCATCTGCCCTTTGTCGGCGAGATTCGCGGCATCGGCCTCATGCAGATGGTCGAGTACGTGCGGTCGCGCGACGGCCGTGAGAAACTCCCCCCCGAGTCGGACGTGGCCGCATCCCTGACTGCTGCCATGTACGAGCGCGGGGTGGTGCTGAACACCCTCGGCTCGCAAAGCGCCCTGGTGGGGGACTGCACGGTCTTCTTCCCGGCGTTGACCATCGGCGAAACGGATCTGGAGCACGGGGTGCGAGTACTGCGCGAGGTGCTGGAGGATCAGCATGGCGGGTGGTGAGATCACCCTCGAGCGGATCGTGGACGCTTACGAGCGGATGGCGCCGCCCGTCCGCGTCACGCCGATCCTCCCGGTGGCCCGCTCCTCGGCAGAGGTGGGGAGTGAGCGCCTCTTCCTGAAGGCCGAGCACCTGCAGGTCACCGGTTCCTACAAAGCCCGCGCCGCATTCCACATCCTCCGTTCCCTCGATGAAGAAGGCCGCCGCAAGGGCATCGTCATGTCCTCATCAGGGAACTTCGCCCAGGCCTTCGCCTATGCCGGCCCGGTGGTCGGATCGCCGGTGGCAATCGTCATGCCCGACTACACGGCGGACGTGAAGGTGCAGTCAACCAGGGACTACGGAGCCCAGGTTGTCATCTGCCCGACCTTCGCCGACCGGGATCCCACCGTGGAGCGCGTGGCGGAGGAGCAGGGGATGATTGCTCTCCAATCGTTCGAGCATCCGGAGGTGCCGATCGGCCATTCCGGCATCGGCTTGGAGATCCTCGAACAGGTTCCCGATGTCGAGACCGTCCTCATACCCATCTCCAGTGGCGGGCTGGCCGCCGGGATCGCGATGGCGATCAAGGAGAACCGCCCGGACGTGGAGGTGCTCGGTGTCCAGCCGGAGGGCGGCAACGCCGCCTACCTGTCATGGCAGGCCGGGGAGGTGCGAACCATCGAGAACTGGGACTCGATGGCGGATGCCCTTTCGGGCCGGCGGCCGGGAGAACTCCCCTTCCGTTACCTCCAGAGGTACCTCGACGACATCCTCCTGGTCAGCGAGGAGGCCATCGCCGAGTCGGTGAGGACGATTCTGTTCCGCACCAAGACGTTGGCCGAGCCCGGTGGGGCGACCGCGGCGGCGGCCTTCCTCGACGGCAAGGTCGACAACGACCGGGTGACCGTGGCCATCGCGTCCGGCGGCAACATCCAGCCCTCGGTCCTCGACATGATCCTGGCCGGGGCCGCCGGAAGCTGAATTGGATGGCGGGACGTAGGAATTGAGCGGGCCACGACCCCGCATCGGGATCGTCGGGTTCGGCCTGATCGGCTCCTATGTGTACCGCCAGATCAGCACCCGACCCGAACTGGGGATCGACGTGGCGTTCGTGCACAACCGCAGTCCGGAGAGGGTGGCGCACCTGCCCTCGGAGCTGGTCCTAAACGATCTCGGGGACTTCGCTCAGTACCGGCCTGACCTGGTGGTCGAACTGGCCCATGCGTCCGTCACTGCAGCCCACGGCGCCGCCTTCCTCCGCCACACCGACTACATGCCCCTGTCGCTCACCGCCCTGGCCGATGCGGAGTTGGAACTGGAACTGCTGGACACGGCCGAGGCCGCCGGCACCCGGCTCTACGTTCCCCACGGGGCGGTGGTGGGATTGGAGGCGATCGGAGAGGGCCGGGACCAGTGGGACGAGGTCACCATGGTGATGCGCAAGAGCCCGTCCAGCATCGACTTCAGCGAGCATCCGACCCTCACCGGTGAGGGAATCACGGGGGACACCGTGATCTACGACGGTCCCACCAGGGGCATCTGCCCGCTGTTTCCCCGCAACGTCAACTCCCACGCCGCCCTGGCCTTGGGGGGAATCGGGTTCGACCGCACCCGGTCGGTGCTCATAGCGGTGACCGATTCGGACAAGTCCGATATCGAGATCACCGCCCGCGGCGAGGCGGCCGATCTGACGATCAGGCGGGTCAGCCCCATGAAAGGGGTGAGCGGCATGTTCACCCTGATATCTGCTCTCGGCAGTGTCGTAAGGGCCAAGAGCCCGGGGGCAGGACTGCAGATCTGCTGATCCTTGGTCCGTGGTGGTCGGCTTACCTAGTCCTCGTACCAGCCTACGCATCCGGGATACACGTGACCACGCGCCGGGATCATGCGGTGGGGGAACCACTCGGACGGCTGGTCGGTGTAGGTGCAGCGCCCACTGAAGTAGATCGTGACCAGGCCGCGTCGCGAGTGATCCGAGACGTTCGGCCCGCTCCTGTGGATGATCTCGCAGTGGTGGATACACGCGTCGCCCGCCTTCAACTCCACCACTTCGAAGTCGAGTTGGTCGGGGTCGAGGTCCGGGACCGCACCCCCGAATAGGGCGTCCTTGCTGAAGTCCCGGTCATGCTGGAGGACTTGACGATGGCTACCCGGAACGAACTGGGTGCACCCCCGTTCCATGGTGGAGTCGTCGAGCGCCAACCACACGGAGAGCTTTCCCTTCCCGGACCAGAACACATCCCAGTAAGCATTGTCCTGGTGGGCGGGGGCGCCGCTCCCGCCGGGAGGCTTGAGAAAGGTCTGGTCGGTGTAGTAGACGATGTCCGGGCCGAGCAGGTCCTCCACCACATCGAGCGTCTTGGGCCGCAATGTGTAAGTCTCTAGGAGCTCGCGGCTGGCGTGGGCGGCATGCATCAGGGCACGGAACTTCTCCGTTCTGGGGATGTCGGTCCGGTCAGCGAGCACCGGGTCGATATCGATGAGCGTGTTCTCATGGGGAGGGTCCCGCTCTACGAGGCATTCCATGATCCTGCGGATCTCGGCGAGTTCGGCAGCGTCCACGAAGTTCTCGACCGTCAGGAACCCGTTACGCTCCCAGGCGCCGATCTCTTCCACAGTGAGTGCTTTCATGCTTCCCAAGTTCCTTCCAGAAGGCGACGAAACTCTACCAAGCCCGTCCGTGGCCTATTGCGACCACCGTTCCGAGACAGCAGTTCACCGATGCCCTGCCCACGGACCACCCGCAACCGGCCATGGCTGACAGCAGGCTTCTGAACCGGTTCGATCTGGTGCTGGCCGAGTCCTTCCGCCAGATCATCCGGGACTGCGGGGGTGAGATTTGGGAGGCGAACGGCGTGGTCTCGTGGGCCAGTTCTCTCAAGCAGGCCTCTCCCGTCCACGCCAACGGGGTGATGCGCATGAACCGGCTGATGTCCGCAGGAGAGGCCATCGGTATAAGCGCCGGATTCTTCAGGGCGCGGGGTCACGGGTACACGGTGCTGGTCCGGTCCGACGACCGGGCCCTGTGCGGCGAGCTCGAAAGGGTGGGCCGCGGCATGGAGGTAGAGCATGTGGCGATGGTCATGACCGACCCGTCCATCGAGCCGGTGAGCAGGGAAGATGTAGAGATGCGCCGGGTGAAGGATCCGTCAGGCATGCTCGAATTCTGCGCCACCGTCACTGCCGCCATGGGCTCGGACCCGGACATTCAGCGGTTCGTGAACCGCGGCCTTCGAAGGATGCAGGCTCTGCTCGGACCTACCAAAGCGGCTTTCCTGGCGTACGACGATGGAGTTGCGGCCGCCTGCGCCCTCGGGTCGCTCATCGACGGGGTTGCCATGATCGGATGGATCGGCGCCAAGCCCGAGCACCGCCGCCGGGGACTCGCTACCGCGGTCACCCGGGACGCCATCCAGGCCGGTTTCGATCAGGGCGCCGGCATGGCGGCGACGCTCAGCCCCGTTCCTGCGGTCCCTTTTTTCGCCGCTATGGGATTCGAGGAGGTAGGGCGCTACCGCGAATGCGTCATCCCGCCCCCACCCACCTGAACCGGTTCGGCAACTACCCGCGCCGGATGTGGTCTCGAAGCGCGCAGGCTAAACCGCGGATCCGGCTTCCGTCACTAGGGTGACCCCATGTACTGGGTACCAAGGGATGACGGCCGCTGGTCACGGGTGGGAGCGGTCACGTCGCAGGATCCGGTCGGGAGCCTCCCTTCGGTGGTGAGATCGGACGCTTGCCACCGCTGATGACAATCAGCCGGGACCCATTCGGACCGCGTGTTGACAGCCGGATCGGCGCCGGCGGACGCGGCGGTGCCGAGTACCGGCGGGCCGTAACCGACAACTGGCACTCCATCGGACTGCCCCCGGATGCGCTTGCGGAGATCGAGGCCGCCAGGATCGATCTTCCCGACATCGACTCCGTACGCCGTTACCGGCTGGACCGGGTTCGCAGCCGGCTTCGGGAACTCGACTACGCGGGGATCGTCCTCTACGACCCGGTTCACATCCGTTACACGTCCGACACCACCAACATGTCACTCTGGACGGCTCACAACCCGTGCCGGTATCTCTGGGTCGGCGCCGAGGGTCCCATGATCCTGTTCGACTACGGTGCGGCCGCGTACTTGGCAGGTCACGCAGATCTGGTTCACGAGGTGCGGCCTGCCACTCAATGGATGTACGAGCTTTCCGGGATCGAAATGGACCGGAACCTGCGGCGATGGTCCGCGGAGTTGGCTGCCTGGTAGCAGAACACGGGGGCGGCAACCGTCGGGTGGCGATCGACCGCGCGAGTCCCGATGCCATCCATGCCCTCGAGGGGCGCGGCCTCGAACTCCGGAACGGAGGGGAGGTCATGGAGGTGGCCAGGTCCGTCAAGAGCGCCGGTGAGATCGCGCTGATGAGGGCTGCGATCGCCGTCACAGATCGCTCCCTCGACGCGATGCGTTCGGCCCTTGAGCCGGGCATCACCGAACTTGGGCTGTGGGCTGTGCTCCACTCGGAGAACATCCGCCGCGGCGGCGAGTGGCTCGAGACCCGCCTCCTGTCGTCCGGTCCGCGCACCAACCCTTGGTTCCAGGAAGCTGCACCTCGGGTGATCGAGGACGGTGACCTTGTGGCTTTCGACACCGACCTGATCGGCCCGTACGGGATGTGTGTGGACATCTCGAGAACATGGATAGCGGGTGAACAGGCCTCCGAACGCCAACCAACTTGACGTATTCGGGCGGGCGGAGGAGATGATCCATCGGAACATGGCGATGGTCCGACCCGGCGTCACCTTCCGCGAGTTGACATTCGAGACCTTCGTGCCCGACATCGAGGAGTTTCACCACTACACCACCCAGTTCCACGGGGTCGGTATGGCGATGGACGTCCGGCCCGGAGGGTGGCCGTGCCCTCCTACGATCCGGAGGGTCCGCCGGGCGCGGGTCGCCGGGGTCGCTACAGGTTGGCGGCGCTCCGGCCGGCCCGCTTACCTCACGGGATCGAGCAGCCACTCGGCGAGCCAGACGTCTACGCCGGGCACCTGATCCGCTATCAGCTCCGCTAGCTGGTCTGGTCTGAGCTGGCCGAGCTCGCCGGCCTGGTCGAGGTGGTCGGACTTCTCGAGGTTGCGGATGGTGCTCCGGTACCAGGCGCCGCCTCGGGCGGTGGGTACGCCCTCCTCGTTTAGGCGGATGGCGACCTGGTACATGCTGAGGCCCTGGGCGCGGAGCTCCCGCATCCGCTGGTGTGACGGCCCCGGCGTTTTCCATCGGCAGGCCGAACCGGACACCGCGGAGCCGGGCCTCGGCCATGGCCTCGATCGTGCGCTCGGAGGCGATATCGCGCTCGAACTGGGCCAGGGAGGCCAGCACGCCGGCGATCAGATGGCCGGTGGCGGTGCCGGTGTCCACGTCCAGGTCGATCGCTACCAGCGTCCACCCTCGGGCCTTGGCCCGGTCTAGGAGGTCTAGCCGCCTCCCGGCTCCGGCGCGATAGGCGCGCCAAGGCCACGGTGACCAGGGCGCCGCCGCGGTAGTCGAGCTGGCGGAGCGCGGCCCGAGCCGGGCCGCTCGTCGGGGGCTCGGCGCCGGAGCAGTAGTTGGTGATCTCCTCATACGCCCAGCCGTTGCGCTCGGCGGTGAGCAGGCGGCTCGAGACTCGGGCGTAAACCATGGCCGGCGGCGAGCTGGTGGTCTGGTGACGGTCTTGCATTCGTGCCCTAATTGTACGCGCGGAGCCGAGCGGGAGCTCGTGAGAGCGGCGTATTCGGCCGATCCTCGACCGGCTGAGGCGGGCAGCTCGGCCGATCTGGGAGTCGACGTGTCCACGCCTGACCGCTTCGAGCGGATCGAGGCCACCCGGATCACCGCCGATCCTGGGGCACTCGACGAGATCGAGGCACCTGCTGGTGCTACCGCCCCAGGATCAGGTGGATGTGGCCGACCCGTACGCCATTATCGAGTCCGAGGTCGGCTTCTCGGCGGCATGGTTCGATCGCTCCGAGCTACCCCGGCTGCAAGCGTTGTCAGCCTGGGAGTTCCCGCGGCGCCGTTCCGCCTTCGCCCAAGGCCACCTTGGGGGCATACCGGTCAAGACGTTGTTCGAGGTGGGCGGCGTGCTGGTCCTGGTTCCGACGGTGCTGGCGCACCACCTGGAGGAGCGTCTCGGTCCGGGGGATCGGCCGGAGTGAACGAGTTCATCGAGTCCCAGGTAGAGCTCTCGGTTGGGAGGAGGACCTGCGATCGTCCTACGACGTGGTGATCGTGGGCGGCGGTGGGCACGGTCTGTCGACCGCCTATCACCTGGCTTCCCGCCATGGGATAACGGATGTGGCGGTGCTGGAACGCGGTTACATCGGCTCGGGCAACTCGGGTCGCAACACCACCGTGATCAGGGCCAACTACGGCATCCCCGAGGCTGTCCGCTTCTACCAGCGGAGCGTAGACCTCTACTCCAGGTTGGAGGAGGAGACCGGGCGCTGGATCATGCACGACCGCAAGGGCCTCCTGTGGTTGGTCCACGGGATTCCCGGCACCCGCAACGAAAGAGCCCGGTCCATCGTCAACCAGGCCTTCGGCGCCGACACGGTGTACGTCACGCCTGGGGAGGTGGGCGAGATCTGTGCGGAGGTGGACCTGAACGCCGGGGGAGGCGGGTTCCGGGTGACGGGGGGCTCGTACAGCCCCCACGCGGCGACGGCGCGCCACGATCGGGTGGTGTGGGCCCTGGCGGAAGGCGCTATGAAGCGGGGCGTCCACGTCCATCAGCGCACCGTGGTGACCGGTTTGCTCAAGGCCGGGGACCGGGTCACGGGTGTGCTCACCGATAGGGGGCGGGTGGCGGCCGGGGTAGTTGTGAGCGCGGTGGGAGGCCACGTATCGACTCTGGCGGCGATGGCGGGGGTAAGGCTCCCGATCCGTACCCATCCCCTCCAGGCGTTCGTCACCAACCACTACGCCCGTTCCTTCCGTCCCATCGTGGCCTCGGCGGAGATGGGTTTCTACGTCAGCCAGACACCGAGAGGGGAGATGCTCCTGGGTTCCGGCATCGACAGCCAGCCCAGTTACTCGTACCGTTCCAGCTACGAATTCCCTTCGTACTGTTCGCTTCCGGCGGTGACGCTTCTGCCGTTCCTGCGGGGTCTGACGGTCCTGCGCCAGTGGGCCGGGGTCTGCGATATGTCGGTGGATATGTCTCCGATCATGGGGTACACAGGAGTGGACGGGTTCCTGGTCACCACCGGGTGGGGCACGTGGGGTTTCAAGGGAATACCCGCCGGCGGTGAGCAGATGGCGGAACTCATAGCCGGCGACCGCACCCCCGAACTCATCGCCCCGTTCTCCCTCAACCGCTTCCAGGAGGATCGGTTGATGTTCGACCCTGGTTCGACGGGGACAACCCACTGATGGTCCTGCGTCTTGCCTGCCCGCACTGCGGTTCCCGTCCGGTCGAAGAATGGATGTACGGCGAGGTTCCCGACCCTCCCGACTACCTGACCGAGGCCGACGAACGGGATGTCGACCGTGGCTTCATGATGGGTAACACGGAGGGTGTCAAGGTAGAGCGCTGGTTCCACGCCGGAGGTTGCCGACGCTGGCAGACCATCACGCGGGACACCACCCTCGACTAGGAGGGCATCAAGAGTCCAGGTGGCGCCATGGCAGGCAAAGGAACCCAGGTCGAGGTGTAGCGGTTAATCCATCCCCGGCTTTTTTGGCACCCTTCTGTGTGCCGGGCCGCTCGACTCCGGCCTAACCACTCAGCCGCCGGCGAACGGCGCATCGGCGACACCTGTCACGCCGGCGTCGATGGCGAGCAGATCCCCGTCCCCGGGCTGGCCGGTGGGTGGATGGCTTCCCCCTCCGCCGATGGAGGTGACGAACAGGGTCCCCAGGTCGGGGCCGCCGAATGCGGTCATGGTGGGCTTGGTCACGGGTACGTCGATCCGGCGATCCAGGGAACCGTCGGGGGTGAAGCGCAGGACCGCGCCGCCGTGCACGGCAGCCACCCAAAGGCAGCCCTCGGAGTCGACGCAAGCCCCGTCGGGCCGTCCCGGCAGGTCGGAGAACTCCACGAACAGGGTCTCGTTGCGGGCCGTCCCGGTATCTAGGTCGTAGTCGTAGGCCCAGATCGTTTCATGGAGAGAGTCCGCGAAGTACATGCGGTCCCGCTCGGGGTCGAATGACAGGGCGTTGGGAACCCCCACCTCTCCCCGGATGACAGAGAACGATCCGTCCCCTTCGATCCGGTACAACTGCCCGGTGAAGCGCCGGTCCGCCGCTACCTGGTACATCGAACCGACCCAGTAACGACCGGCCGGATCGGTGCGCCCGTCGTTCAACCGGTTCCCGGTGCCCGGCGGCTCCAGGACCACCCACGGGGTGACGGTCCCGCTGTCCCAGTCGAACCAGACGAGTTCGTTCTCGGCGGCGATCAGCAGCCGTCCCGTCTGGCTGGTGCGGACCATTGATCCGGGCCGTCCCGGAATGGACCGCGTCTCATCGATGCCGGTCTCCGGGTCGTAACGGTGGACCAGCCGGCCATCGATGTCCTCCCAGTAGAGCACGGATTCCTCCGGGCTCCAGAGCGGGCACTCACCGAGCAGTGCACCTGCCCGTACTGCTACGTCAATCGTGTCCGACATGGGCCTCCGTTTCTCGAGTCGGCGTCACCATCACGCCGGAGCTTTCCTTGTCCCCAGCCTAAATCCTGATGACCAGGCTGCCGACATGGCGCTTGGCCAGAAATGCCTCCTGGGCGGCATGTATGTCCTCCAGCCGGTACACGCCGCCGACGACCGCACGGACGCGCCCGCCTTCGATGTGGCCGACCAGGTCCGAGAAGACCTGCGGCTCGTAGACGGTTGCGCCGTGCAGCGTCACATCTTTGAGGTAAAGGGTCCGCAGGTCGAGTTCCACTATCGCCCCGGCAATGGCCCCGGACGTCACGTACCGGCCCCCACGCCGTAATGCCTCCAGCCATCCTCCGAAGTCAGGACCGCCCACCACGTCGGTCACCGCATGAAAGGGGCCCCCGTTGGCCTCCATGGCGTCTTCAGGGACTCGGTCGGCCTGCCGGGTCACGATCCGGTCCGCGCCGAGGGCGGCCACATCCTCAAGCTTGGCCGCGCTGGTTATGGCGACCACCCGGGCACCCCGCAGCTTGGCCAGTTGTACCAGGGCGCTGCCCACCCCGCCGGAGGCACCGGGCACGGCAATCGTCTCGCCGCTCCTCAGGTCGATCCTTGCCAGCATGTGCTCTGCAGTGGACCACGAGCACGCGAACGTGGCCAGTTCCACGTCGGAGAGGTTACTGGAAACCGGGTGGACGTTCTCGCTCGGCACCGAGCAATACTCTGCGAACCCGCCGTCGCGCTCGCTTCCCAGATAGCCCGCCGATCGCTGGTCTCCGCAGTGACGGCTACCGCGTAGCCAGGGATCGACGAGGACCCGCCGTCCGATGAGATCGTCGGCGACGCCGCCTCCGACCTCGGTCACCGTTCCCACGACATCAGCCCCCTGGATGCGCGGGTAAGCCAATCCTCCCCGACTCCAGCCGGCGTCGTGGAGGTCGGCCTCTCTGTAGGCGGACCCGGTGGTGGCGGTGGTGACGGAGCGGCTGTACCAACCCACCCGGGTGTTGATATCGGTGTTATTCACACCGCAGGCGGCAACGCGCACCAATACCTCGCCAGGTCCGACCTCCGGTACCGGCACATCGTCTCGCACCTCCAGCATCGCCGGCCCGCCCACCCCCAGTAGCAGAGCCGCCCTCATGGTCCGCGGCTCGGAGGAAGGACCGGCGCCCTCCGTTCAACGTTGCTCATCGCGGCAGTTCATCCCCACCGGACGGATGCCGGGCAACGCACTCGGGGCTTGCCTCACCACAGCTGGGTTGCTGCAGTCTCGGTGTAGTAGAACGGGCCTTCCCGGAACTCGAACGGGGTGTCGTCATAGCCTTCGAACCGGAGCGCTTCCTGGGCGCGGATGTCGTAGAAGGGCTCCTGGTTGAGCATCAGCTGGGCGACCGCCTCCGCGGTCGCCAGTCGCTGGACTCCTCCGCCCCCGAACCCGGTCGCCACGAATAGGCCCTCGGGACCGAATCGTCCCACCAGCGGCCAGGCGTCCGGCGTCGATGCCAGCACACCGGCCCATCCGCCCGCCACCCTGGCTTCCCGGAGGGCCGGAACCCTCCTCTGGAGGAGCTCCAGCCACCTGGTCGCAGTAACCGGATCGGGATGGCGGGAGAATCGATCCACGTCGACGCCGATATCGGACGGAGGGAGTCCTAGGAGCAGGGTCGCGGGGGAACGAGGCATCACGTAGTGCCCGGCCTCGAATTCGGACATGAACCGCAGGCCGCCGTGATCGCCTACCACGATCAACGCTTGAAGGACGAAGCTCTTGGTGGGCAGGAAGATGTTGCTCCGGGCCAGCAAAGTTGCCGACCAGGCCCCGGCAGCCACCAGAACCCTCGGCGCTAGGACATGGTGGCCGGCCGTCACCACTCCCGAGACGTGGCCGCTGTCGACGGTTAGCCGGTCCACCGCGCAACCCTCCCAGATCTCCGCACCCGCGTTCCTGGCCATGCCCGCCAGTGTCACGCTCAGGGCTTGGGAGAACACGAACCCGTCGGTTGCGGTGTAATAGCCGCCTGCCAGGTCATCCGTCCGCAGGTTCGGCCAGCGTGAGGCGATCATGTCGGGATCGAGGTACTCGCCGGCCACTCCGAGCCGCGCCGCCACATCCACCCTGGCACGCAAGGCCCTCGCCCCGTCCTCGCTGGTGGCAATCTGCAACCCGCCCACCACATGGAACCCCACCACCCCGCCGGTGACCCGTTCCAGCTCGTCGATGATGGCTCTCGTCCGGAGGAGAACGGCCAGGTTGGTGGGCGAGGTCGACTCCTGGGGGACGTGGCCCGCCGCCAGGGCGCTGGACTCCGAGGCGATGGTACTGCGCTCCAGGACCGCGACCCTGAACCCTCCCTCCGCCAGCTTCCATGCTGCGAGCAGGCCGGGTAGTCCGGCGCCGATGACCACCGCGTCGTATCGCATCGGTCTCGGTCAGCGCGGCGCGCCGGGCCGGTGGGGAACGGATCCGGTTGCGGTCAAGAAACCCCCACCGACTCCGGATCGCTTGCGAGACGCTCCAGCCAGGCGCGGTCCGGGCTCACGATCTCGTCCCCCTCCGTAAGGAGTTCCGTGGTTTCGGGCCACTTGGGACCGGCGCCGGTGAAGAGGCACACCACGGTCTCTCCCTCCCGGATGATCCCGTCCCTTGCCAGTGCCCAGGCTCCGGCCAGCGAGGCGGCCGAGGAGGGTTCGGGGCTCAAGCCCGCGGAAGCCGCATAACGGGTGGCGGCCACCATCTCGGGGTCCGTCAGGTCGATCGCCTGTCCTCCTGACTCCCGGATCGCTCGCAGGGTCATGGATCCGCCGGTGGGATCCCCGATCGACAGGGCGATCGTCTGCGGATCCTCGATGTAGGGGACGGTGTTCGAACCTTCGCGGAAGGCTCGAACGATCGGGTTCGCACCGGTCGGCTGGACGCCGTGAACCTTCGGGATCGAATCCGTCCAGCCCAGCCGGGCCATCTCCCCGAAGGCCTTCCAGGGTCCGTACAGACCATCGCCTGCCGCAATGGGCACGATGAAATGATCCGGGACCCGCCCGAGCGCCAGCGCAGCGTCGTACGCCATGGTCTTGTAACCCTCCATGCCGTACGGTGTGGCAACCGGGTTGGGAGTCATGTAGGTGGATGGATACCAGCCGTGGTCACGCACGAAGCTCTCGAGGGGCGGCCGGCGATCCATCTCCACGATCACGGTGGCGCCGAACAGCCTCATCCACCGGCGTTGCACTTCCGGTGCCCTGGGATCGACCAGGACTGCGCATTGCATGCCGCCCCGGGCCGCGTAGGCGGCTGCGCTCATGCCGTGATTCCCGGTCGTGGAACAGGCCACCCGGTCGTATCCCAGCTGGCGCGCCATCGATTGGGCGGCGGAGTGGAACCGGTCCTTGAACGAATAGGTCGGGTTCACGCTTTCGTTCTGGATCCACAGGCCGGCGAGGGGATTGGCGGCCGACTGGGGCAGCCGCACCAGCGGGGCGCCTCCCTCTCCGAGGGTGATAACCGCCGACTCATCCCTTACCGGAAGCAGCTCCTTGTATCGCCATATCGACCGGTCGGGCCGGTCCCGCCAATCTTTGTAGGAGACGGCGGCAGCCACACGATCCTCGTCGTAGACCGTCTCGAGGGCGCTGCCGCAATCCCGGCATCCGAAGAAATGGCCACCCAGATCCGTCTCCAAGTGGCATTCGACGCATCGTAAACCCTCGGCGAACATGTCAACCTCCCGGACAGACCTAGTGGTCGCGTGCGGAGCCATCCACCTAAGCCGTTCCTGGGGAGGATAACTGTTCCCCGGAGCCGCACGGTGGGTGAATCCAGTCCCCTACCGACCCTCCATATACTCGCTAGGGAGATCACAAGGAGGAACGGGTGGAGACAGGCGGCCGAGGACCGAACGAGAGCCTCATCGGGGTTCCTGGATCGCGCCACCAGCTGGGGACACCTTCACTGGTCGTAGATGTGGACATCATGGACGCCAACATCGCAGAGATGGCCCGGCACGCCGCAAGCCACGGTTACGAGGTAAGGCCGGTCGGCAAGATACACAAGTCGATCGAGATCACCCGCCGTCAGGTGGAGGCGGGGGGTCGCGGACCCTGCTGTGCCACCTTGGCGGAAGTGGAGGTGATGGTCGGTGCCGGGTTCAGCGATGTGATGCTGTTCACCTCCGTGGTCACGGCTCCCAAGCTGGATCGGCTCGCCGAGATCAACGCCCGCGCCGAAGGGCTGATCGTGTGCGCCGACCACGCCGCCAACGTCATTCAGTTGGGCGAGGCGGCGCGCCGCTCGGGCCGCCCCATCAAGGTCCTCGTGGACCTGGAGACGGGGAGTTACCGCACCGGGATCGCCGACGAGGATGAGGCGGTCGCCCTGGCCCGCCTCATCGTGGACACGGAGGGCCTCGAATACTCCGGTGTGCAGGGCTACACGGGTCACCACATGAACACGGTCGATTTCGAGGCTCGCCGCTCCCGGGGACTGGATGTGCTGGAACCGGTTGTCCGGGTGACGGAACGGCTCCGGGCCGAGGGTCTCGATCCCGAGATCGTGTCGGGAGGCGGTACGGGGACGCACGACATCGACCACGAGTTGGGGGTCTTCACCGAGATTCAGGCCGGTACTTATGTGCTCATGGACACCAACTACTACAACGTGGTCCAGCGGCGTGACGATCCGAGCCCGTTCGGACCGGCCCTGTTCGTGCGGACCACCGTCATCAGCAACTGCCAGCCCGGGTTCGCCATCACTGACGCCGGCATCAAGGAAGTGGACGTGATCTTCGGCATCGATAACCCGGCCATACTGCGCGGGGCGCCTCCTGGAGCCGTCTACGAGGTAGTAGGCGACGACATGGGCAAGGTCACCTTCGCCGATCCCGGGCGGGACCGCCTAGAGGTGGGCGACGTGGTGGAGATCCTCCCTCCCCACTGCTACCAGACGATCGTCCTATACCGCTACTTCCATGTGGTGAGCGGCGACACGCTGGTAGACATCTGGCCGGTCGACGCCTACGACAACTGGTAACCGGAGCTGCTTCAGGCGAGCATCACGATGGGAACCTGGCCAGTGTCAGGTCGATGTCGAGGGTCTCGTCGCCTCTCTGCAAGGTCACCGTTATCCGGTCATCCGCCCGGTAACTCCGCAGTCTGGACACCATCTGGGGCATGGACCTCACGGCGACACCGTCCAGCGCCACGATCACGTCGCCATCCTCAGCACCGGCATCTCCTATAGCGGACTCTTCCAAGATGCTTATCTCTACCCCGAGCGGGGACTCCACTCCGTCCTCGAGTTCGCTGAACGCCGAACTTCCTCTGACCCCCAGGAAAGCGTGCCGGACCTCGCCTTCCGACATGAGATCGGCGACGATTTCCTCCACCAGGTTGATGGGAACGGCGAATCCCAGACCCTCGGCGCCCACGTCGCTCAGCCCGATGGCGGTCGTGATGCCGAGCAGGAGACCATGAACGTCCAAGAGGGCGCCCCCGCTCGATCCCCGGGTTATGGGAGCGTCGGTTTGCAGCAGTCCGTACAGGCTGTCGCCGGTGAGGGCATTGGTCACCAGAGTCCGGTCGAAAGCAGAGATCACCCCTGCGGTCACGGATGGGCCGCCATCAAGTCCCAGGGGATTGCCCACCGCGATGGCAGGTTCGCCGGTGCGCAGGCCCTCCATCGAACCGAATCGTATGTACGGGAGGCCGCCGGCCTCGACCTTCAGCACGGCGATGTCCATGAGCGGGTCGCTGCCGATCAACTCCGCCGGGTAGGACAGACCGTCCGACATGATCACCCTCAGGGTGTCGGCGCCGTCGACCACATGGTGGTTGGTGATGATGAAGCCATCGGGGCTGATCACCACACCGCTTCCCGAACCGTCCCGGCCGGACTCCTCGTCGAGGCTCTGGACGGTAACGATCGAGGGAATGGCCCGGGAGGCCACGACGGCCACAAGGTCGGTGGGGGCGAACACAGGAACAGTGGTCTCAACCGTGGTCCCGGCTGGACTGGGTTCAGGTTCGGCCAGGATCGAAGTGTTGGTTGTCTCGAGTTGAGTCGAGGTTTCCTGCGGGGCCGGACCGTGGACGATCTCCCTCACCTCGACGACCTCGGTAACCCGCACGACCTCGCGGTCGAAGGCGCCCGCCATCCATAGGGCGGTTGTTGTGGCGGCGGCTGCCAGCAGCGCTGAACCCAACGCCATCCGGAAGCCGGAATACCCACGATCCCGCGTTTGATCGCGTGGTCGTTCGTTCCTCTCCTCGCTGCTCTGCGTGGAGGACGGTGGGTCAGCGGCGTCCATAGACCGCCAATACTACGAATCCGCCGGATGAACCTACAACACCTAGGCGGGCTCCCGGCTTACCGACGCTTGCGCTTCGCGGAGGGGGCGGTCTGGCGTCGGAGTTCAGGACGCTTCTAGAGGAAGCCTCTCGGGACCGAAGTGTGCCAGGTGCGGGAGAAGTAGGGCTTGCCGCCGGCCCGGACCTCCAATGCGGTCACTCCGTGGAAGGAGTCCGAGCTCCCCACCACGCGGGTGGAGCTTCTGACCTCGGTCCGGGAGGCTCCGTGGTCGACGTCGAAGCGGTATCCGGCTTCGACGCTAGAGGCGGCCGGGTCGGCCCGGTCGGTGGTGACCTTGAAGTCCATGTGCGTGTAGATCCGGGCGCCGTTCTCGACGGTGATGTCACCTCCGGTCGAGATCACCACGCTCACCTCGGTGCCGGTGAGGTCCTCCACCAGGTCCCACCGCAGCGGCTCGGTGGTCCCCAGCGGCTCGGGCAGCGGATGGGCGGGCCGGTATTCCGGCGGTGGAAGACCGGACTCTGGCCGGTTCACCACCGGAAGGCTGACAACGGAGGGATGATCGGTGTCCATGTGGATGGTGTTGACGGCGTTCTGCGGCAAGGGCCAGACCAGCGGGAAGTCCGAACTGGAGACCATGATGCCCATCCGGTGGCCGGCCTCGAACACGTAGGAAGTGGCTTCCAGTTCGATCGTGAGTTCGGTGACTTCACCAGGCACGAGGGGCTCGGGATCTGTCCTGGAGTTCCGCTGCGCGGCGTTCTTGATCGCCCTGGACACCAGCGCCCAGGGACCCTCAGGATGGACGTCGATCAGCTTGACCGAGAAGGCGGTCACCTCGGCGGTTGAGGAGACATACAGGGTGGCGTCCGGGAAGCCGGTAACTTCGAGGTCTGCCTCGAGCGGCTCGCCCAGGAACACCACGGATCCGGGCGCATCCCGGCGCTGGTCGAGGGGGAGGCCGGTATCCGCTCCGAACCCGGTCACGAGGCCCATGGTCGAGATGCCCACCGCCGGGTCGTAGGCATAGGAGACGCGGCCCTCTTCCCCACCTGCGGGTGCCGTGCCGCCCAGCCGTCCATCGGGATGCAGGTAGAGGGCCTCGTCCTTGGCCCGGGCGGGAGGCCAGCCCGCCTCCGAACGCCAGTAGCCGTTGGCCCCTTCCCGGCGAGCCTGGGGCCGGTCGTAACCCCGCACCCATATGTTGACGGGGGGTTCGTCCTCGATGCCTGTATCCATCCCCTTCAGGTGCAGATCGAACCATCGCACGATCTCGTGAAGGTGGTCGAACCGTTCTCCGGGCGCTCCGATGTTGGGAGCGATGTGCAGGAAAGGGCCCATCATCAGCTTCTTGGGCACGTCCGGGCTCAGGCCCATATACATGTGGAACGGGTCTGAGACGAAGATGTCGTGCCAGCCGCCGATGATGAAGGTGGCTGCCCGGATGTTCTCCAACCCGTACCGGACCGAACCCTCGTGCCAGACGGGACCGTCCGCCTGGTTGCGCATCCAGGTGTCGAGCCAGGGTTCGTTCCCGGCGAGGTGCTCCTCCCAGATCTCCAGCCAGGCTCCTTCGGCGTCGGCTGCGGGAGGCGCACCGGACAGAGCGGTCATCATGGCGTTGTAGGCGCCTGTCCATATCGACGTCTGCCACATCCCTCCCGGGTGGCTGTTCCCGTAGAGATCCCATCCGGCGTAGATGGGGGCGATGGCCTTGAGGCTGGGTGGGGCCTGGGCAGCCGTGAGCAGGGCCGAGTATCCACCATAAGAAACCCCGGTCATGCCCACCGACCCGTCGCACCACGGCTGGGATGCCAGCCACTCCACCGCGTCGTAGCCGTCCTCCCACTCCTGGAGGCGCAACATCCGGTCGCATACGCCCGCCGAGGCGCCCGTCCCGCGCACATCGAGTAGGGCGGTCACGTATCCGTGGGCGGCGTAGTAGTTGGCGCGGTCCACCGTCAGACCCCGCAGCAGGTCGTCCTTACGGTACGGGTAGTACTTGATGATCACCGGGGCGGGTTCGTCCGACTCCGGGTAGAACAGGTCGGCGGACAACTCGACACCGTCCCGCATCGGGATACGAACGTTGGGCCGGGTCCGGGCGGGGCCCGGCCGTTCCTCGAGCCACTCAGTCATGGCCTCACGCTACACAGATACGCCCTTTGTCGCGGCGGTGCTTCCCGATCCGGCCTGCTTCGAACCCTCGAACATCGGGCTTCGCCCCGATGTCATGTTGTTCGCTGATTTGTGTAGCTGGGATCTCTACCTTGACGTATAGAAATAGGTTTGATATGTTTAGGGCTAATGCTCCCCGCCGTTCGGGTTCTCGGACCCGGACTGGCGGGGATTTGTTTACGCCGCCAGCGCCGTTCAAGCACACGGAGGAGCATTGGCCGAGCGTGTCGCCGTCTTCATCGACTATCAGAACGTCTACATGGGCGCTCGCGAAGTGTTCCATCAAGGCCGGGCACCGCATTGGTCAGGGCAGATCGATCCGTGGGCCCTTGGATCGCTACTTGTCGAGCAGAGTCGGCGCGACAGAACCCTGTCAGCTGTCCACATCTACCGAGGGATGCCCGACGCTATCAAAGATCCGATTGGCTTCAGGGCATCGCAGCGACAGGCTCGATTCTGGTCGCGGCATCCGAAAATCCATGTCATTACTCGACCCCTCCGCTACCCGAAGACATGGCCGCACGGGAAGGCCGAGGAAAAAGGCATCGACGTCTCACTCGCTGTCGACTTCGTGGTAATGGCCATCCAAGGCGAATACGATGTGGGCATCCTGATGTCGACCGATACAGACCTTAGACCTGCCCTTGAAGCAGTGTTACGGCTGAGGGCAGCGCACATTGAGGTGGCTGCATGGTCCAGCCCTCAAGGTAACTGGCGGCGTTTGAGTGTCAAGAGTCGTCGCCTCTGGTGCCATTGGCTCGATAGAGACAACTACGCGTGGGTACAGGACAGGCGAGACTATTCCCGGCCATAGTGCAGGCCGGCGGCACCGGGGAGGCGACCAGCGTTTCCCAGACCTTGCGTGGGTGATTCGACAGACTCCTAGGGGAGGGGGTCGTCGGAGGCGAATCGCCGTAGCACGTTGGCGGTGATCCGCGACACGTTGTTGTCGTAATCGTCATAGGAGAGGCAGGCGCTCCAGGCGATCGATCCGGTGGTGAAGACCGCGCCGCCATTGGGATACTCGAAGTACACCATGTCGGCCCGCACGTGGTCATTGGTGGTGCCGGTCTGCTCCGAGTTCATATGCATGACCTCCTCCACGACATGATGGAAGTGGTCGTCGAAGTCGGTAGCGGTTGCCACGACCAGGGCGTGGGGCGGCGTTCCCAGAGCCGGATCGGCCCGGTCGATCTCGTAGCCGGCCGCCCCCCATCCCAGGTTGAGGGTGTCGAAGTCGCCGATCGCCTCGTCGTCACCGATCCCCTCGAAGATGAAGGCGGCCCTCGGGTTGAAGCTGTCCGGGAGGCGGCGGTACGCCGAGTTGGTTCCGATCCCGCCCTGGGCCGTCATGCCCACCCCCACTATCCGCTGGGGCGCCCAGCCGCGGAATCTCCACAAACCGCCCGGTTCCCCGGTGGTGCTGTGATGACTCTCCGCATGCTCGGTCCGCCACGACCCGGTACCGTTCCATCGGCGCACCTCGATCACGTGGGGGCGCTCGGGATCGACCGAGGTGACCCAGTAGAGGCCGTTACCTCCCACGTACATGAAACGGCCGCCGGCGTTGAGGTAGGCCTCCAGGGCGATGAGCATGTCCTCCGTCCAGTACTCGGGATGGGCGTCGGACATCACCACGTTGTATCCGGACAGCAGGTCCAATCCGTCGAAGTGGACGTCTTCGTCGGTGATCAGGTCGAACTCGAACCCCTGGCTCTCCATCCAGTCCATCTGCTGGAGGTCGGCGGACAGCAGCACCGGACCGCCCATACCCGCGCCGACCGTCCTCTGCTTGTTGTTGGGCCGGAAGTTGAGGATGGGCTTGCGGCTCGACGAGTAGCAGATGCCGCTCCCGTCGGTATGCAGGTCGTAGAGGCCACCCAGCTTGTTCTCGACCATGTAGTGCTCGTGCGGTAGCACCGGGAACGGGACCTCCAGGCCCTTGCCGTCGAGGTACTCGATCAGGACCGGGTTGTTGGCCATGTGCTCATTGGCATAGGCCAGGAAGGTATAGGTGCCGAGAAGGAAGGCGATCCTGGCGGTCGGCGCCCCCGTCCTGGGCCTGACAGCGAAGGGGATGTAGTCCTCGGCGCCGTCGGCGGTGAGCCGGAACGCGTACATGGCGCTCTTCAGATCTTCGGGTACCACGTATTGGAAATCGGTTTCCCACCGGGCGTCGTCCAGGTCGTCGTCGTTGAAACGGATGGCCGCGTACTGCTCGGGCGCTCTGTGGAAGATCACCTCCCGCCCGGTCCAGTTGTGACCGGTAACGGCCCGCACCGGCATGTTGATCGCCTTCCCATGGAGGCCGTTGGGGGAACTGTCGGTGACCGTGGCCGTGGAGAAATCGCGGCCGAAGTCCCAGGCGGCGATCAGGTCCGCATCCCCGGTCAGGGACGAGCGGTCCTCCCTCAGGGCGGCGATCTCGTCCCGCCCCAGTGCGCGCCCGATGATGGTCGGGTTGTCGATCTTGCCGTTGTAGAGGCCGCCGACCGTGCCCGGGACGTTCTCCGGACCAAGGCTGCAGCCGCCGATGAGCAGACCGGTACCGGACTGACCCGGCCCTACTGCGGCCGCTGCCTCGGCCTCCGCTGCCGTGTCCTGTAGTGGCCAGTGGTCCAGCGGGGTCTGGTAGACGCGCACCGAATGTTCATCGGCGTCGTAGACACCGGCGGCGAAGTACCACTTGGCATCCCGCATGGCCACTCCGGTGCTGACCGTGTCGACGGTTTCGCCGTCGCCGACCCGTAGGGACACGGCGCCCTCCCCGTCCACGAACAGCCCGTAGCCGATGCCTGCGTTGCAGTCCCACTTGGTGACCACCCCTTGCGGACCCTTGCCCGCGGTGGTCGGGTAGATCCATGCCTGGATGGTGAAGCTTCCGACAGGCTGGAGGCGGGGATCGTCGGGCACCGCGACGAAGGAGCCGGGATGGAGTTCCTGGATCCTTCCCGGGTACTCGCCGTTGGCGGCCGAGTCGAGGTCGTCGATCTTGGATCCCGGTCCGTCAGGGTTGTCGTCGCCGTGGATCAGGCGGACCAGTTGGGCACGGAAGCTCGGCGCCCGGCAACTGACCTTGAAGCTCACTGTCTCGCCCGGCCGGGCCCTCAGCCTGTCGGCGTAACCAACGATCTCCACTTGCCAACCTCCTGATCCATGGTCAGAACCAGGATAGGACGCAGCTGAGCACCTCCGGGTCCGGGATGCCTCAACCCAGGTTGTACCAGGCCAGAGCCTCCGGCGTCAGGAGGTCACGCAGTCCGTTCACGATCCACTGCTGCCCGTCATCCTGGAAGGCGTACACGTCCTCCGGGCGGTGGCCATCGGGTGTCCCGCGGGCGAACATGGTCAGGATCAGGAAGTCCGATCCGTCCTCTGCGGTGGCGGTCTCGATCCTCCCGTACAACCGTCCCCGCCGCTTACCCGTTTCGTCCGCCATGGCGTACTGGGTAATGATCCGCATCGCCTCCAGGTCGGGAAGGTACGAGCCCCCGTCTGCGGCGAACATGCGTGCGACCCGGTCCAGCCCGCCCGGACCGTCCCAGAGACCCTCCGCCCCCAGCTGGAAGCGGTAGGAAATCTCGCATTGGAGCGGCTTGAACTCGCCCAGATCGGCACCTTCCACGAAATCGATCAGACCTTGCAAGGACTCCGCGAAGTCCGAACGCACCGAGGCATAACCCGGGTACGGGGCGACCGCTCCGTTGCCGGCGCTCTCGAGGGTCGCTCGCCAGTTGCGGGCGAACCAGTTGCGCTGGACCTGTACCAACCGGCTCCCGTCCTCGCTGCTGAACCACCGGCGTATGTTCGTTATCGGGCTGGCGGACGGTAGGGCGGCCAACCCACCGTCCGGTTCCTCGATGAACGGTTTGTGTGGGGCTTTCTCCTCGTCATTGGTGAACTGTCCGGCGTACTTCTGATCCCGAAGATCGTCCAGTTCGTAACGGAGCATGCGGTGGAACTCCTCGAACCCCACGCTCAGCGCAACCTCGACCAGAGCGGTGGTGGACGACCTGTCGAAATCTGCGGGCACGCGTACTCCCAGGGTGTTGTTGACTGGTGCTCCGGGGAGGATACCAGTGAGCGCTGGTGAGCCACTGGACGCCGGCCGCGCTCTGCCTGCCGCCAGGGTTAGGCTGGCGGAGTGTCGGGCGGTCTGCGTTACCGTCCTCGAGGCACACCGCTGACGGCGTTGGACCCTAGGAACCAAGGAGAGCGACCATGGGAGTTTCCGGGCGGGTTGCGGTGGTCACGGGCGCCGCATCGGGTCAGGGTCGCGCTACGTCCCTCCGGTTGGCCGGAGAGGGCGCTGTGGTGGCGGCGCTTGATGTCGACGCAGCAGGGCTCGCCAGCGTGGTGGATGAGATATCGGACACGGGAAGCCGTTGCCGTGGACTCCAGGTTGACGTGTCCGATGCGGAAGCAGTGGCGGCAGCATTTGACGAGATCGAGGCCGACCTGGGCCGGGCCTACGTTCTGGCCGCCGCCGCGGCGATCTACCCGCCGGGGGCGCTATCCCACCTCCGCGATCCCGAAGAGACCGCCCGGGTCTTCGACGTGAACCTGATGGGGGTTGTCCACTGCGCCAGCGCCGCTACCCGCCAGATGATCGAGGAAGGCCGCGGGGGGCGGATCGTTCTCTGGTCTTCGATAGGGGCGGGCGCCGCCATAGCCGGCCACGCCGCGTACTGCGCCGGCAAGGCTGCCATCGAAGGACTCGGACGGGCACTGGCCGCCGAGCTCGGACCCTTCGGGATCACCGTCAACACGATCGCGCCGGGAGCTATAGACACTCCGATGATTTCCGACGCGCCGCCCGATGAGGCCTACTACGAGATCCTGCCCGCCGGCCGGCCCGGTACGCCCGGGGAGGTGGCGCATCTGGTCAGCTACCTGTGCTCGGACACGTCGGGGTTCATGACCGGCGCGGTGCTGGCTCTCGACGGAGGTCTGAGCGGTATCAACGGGGCGGTCCGGCCGGACGTGTGACCACGACCGCCGGCATCGGTCAACGTACGATCGATCCACATCAGGAGGTTCAACCCATGAAGAACGCGGTAACGGTTACCGGCCTCGTTCCGGCCGACCGGATCGGTCGTACGCTTCCCCACGAGCATCTCTTCGCCACAATGACCTATGCCTATCCGGCAACCGGCGAGGAGGCCTACCGGCCCATCACGATCGACCGGCTGGGCGAGATCCGCTCGGACCTGATGACGAACGTCAACAATATCCACCTCGACAGCAGCTGCGGGCAGGCGCTGGAGCTGAAGAAAGCGGCCGATGCCGGCATCGACACGCTGGTCGAGCTGACCACCGAGCCCATCGGGAGGAACCCCGAGAGGATGGTCGAGGTGTCCGAGTTCACGGGCGTCAACGTGATATCTGGAACGGGTCAGTACCTCGCCCACCACCAGCGTCCGTGGGCCCTCGAGGCATCGAGGGAGGAGCTGGCCGAGCTGATGATCCGCGAGTTGACGGAAGGGATCGGCGACACCGGAATCCGTACCGGGGTGATCGGGGAGATCGGGCTCTTCGAGCCGGTACGCCCCGCCGAGTTGAAGGTTCTGGAGGCGGCGGTCCTGGCCCAGGGTGCTACGGGCGCCCCTCTTTGGGTGCACCTGATGAACGTTCCGGTGGCGGCGGACGCGCTGGCGGTGTTCGACGAGTACGAGCCGATCTGGGAGCGGACCGCGTTCTGCCACATGGATTTCGACATCCGCGATCTCACCTGGCACGAGCGGGCGATGGAGCGGGGTATCAGTGTGGAGTTCGACTTCTTCGGCTCCGTATGGCTACCCGTCGATCATTACGTTCACTGCCCGACCGACCCGCAACGCTTGGCGGTGCTGGCGGACTGGTCGGAGAGAGGCTATTCGGATCGCCTGCTCATCAGCCACGACGTGTGCAGCAGGGTGCAGTTCACGTCCCATGGGGGTTACGGATACGCCTACATCCCGACGATCGTCCCCCGGCTCATGGACCAGATGGGTATCGACAGGGAACTGCTCGACATCTGGATGATCGACACGCCCCGCCGCCTGCTCGCCTGGGCGGACTCCTAGCCGTACTATCACATCACCAACTCGATACCATCGGAGGCGGACGTTCGCCCGAGTTTCTAGGAGGTTCTGCGGCATGTTCAACAGGGTCGGGATACCAATGGCCGCTCAGAATGCCTGATGCCACCCGCGACCGGGCAGACTGGCTCGACGAAATAGCTCGCGAGCAGCGATACAGGTGGACCCGCCCCACCCCGACGCTGCTCGAAGCCATGTTGCGGCCTGACCTCTCCTGCCGGGTAAGGCAGTCATACGTCGGGAACGGTCCCGTCCTCCACGTAGCGATCGGCACGAACGGCACCCACAACTACTGGCAATGGGCCACACTGGATCGGGTGACCTCCGAACCCTTGCCGAAAAAGGAGGCCATAGCAGGTCTGATGAAGATCATCGACCTGACGATGATCACGTCCAAGAGCAGCGTCATCCCCAAACTACTGAACGCATGAGGGTGGTAGACACCATCCCGATAACGTCTCCGAAAGATGCAGCCCGCCGCGCTGTCGCGTTGGTTTCGGCTCCCCATAACGACCTGAAGGCGTTGGAGACCGCTGTATTCGAGCTGTGCCTGAACGTCCTGCAATGGGCGGAGGCGGCCGGGAGCGTTCTGGTTGAAGAGGACGAAAGCCACGTTGTTGTCACCGTGCAGGATCATGGAGTGGGAATTCCCACCAGCATGAAAAGGGCCTTCCCGGAGTTGGACAACGAAGAAGCAGTCGTTCAGGCATTGGCGGCGGGAGGTAGTTCATCCGGACAAGGATGGCGCGGTTTCGGGTTGGCAGAAGCAATAGACATGTCCAACAGAGAGGGTTTTGGCGTCTACGTGGAATCTGAGGATGTGGCGGTGTGGTCTGTCGACGGTGCCCTGAACTTCGGCTACAAAGGCGGCGGCGCCATAGCGGGGACGAGGATCCAGATCATCTATTCGATCCGTCAGTAGGTCTCACATTGCCTTCCCGGCTGGCATGATCGTTCTTGAGACATCGGACAGAAACCCTCAGCGCCAGTCGAGTAGGACTCCGATCATGTCGCGTTCGGCGGCGTCAAGGTCGGCGAACGCGACGTCGATATCCGTAGCGGGATAGGTGTCGGTGTGCATGGCTTCCAGGGGGAGTCTTCCCCTCCGGCGGAGCTCAAGGAGGTAGGACACGTTGTCGGCGCAGGTGAATCGGGAAAGCCGCTTGGCAGGATCCTCGTACGGAGCATTGCTGGTGCCGAGGATTGAAGCCTGCTTGTTGTAGAAGTCGGACGAGAGGAGAGGTCCCACATCCTCGGGGTGCAGGGCGATGGCCACCATGCGGCCCTGGTCGTCGAGGATACGCATGCCCAGGTCGAGCGGGGCCGGACCGACTGCCGCCTCGACCGCCACGTCGATCCCGAACGGCTGGAAGCGCTCCATCAGAGCGTCCTCGAAGCCGTCCGCCGTGGGGTCGAGGATCAGCGCTCTCGGAAGCGCGTCCGCCGCCCGCTGACGCCGAACCGGGTTGATCTCGAAACACGCCAGGTAGGCGCCGATGGCGTCGGCCACCAGCGCGGCCCCGAAGCCGATCAGGCCGAGGCCGATCACCGCCACGTTGAGACCCGGGGTGAAACCGCCCCGGCGGAGGGCATGCAGCCCCAGGGTCGGTAGGTAACCGAAGGCGGCGGCTTCGGTCGCAACGCCCTCCGGCACCTTGACGGCCTGCCACTCCCGGATGTCGAAGATGGGTTGGTGCCTGGCCAGGGCGAAGACCCGGTCGCCCTCGGCCAGCGAACGTACTCCCGCGCCGACCTCGACCACCTCGCCGATGAGGTTGTATCCGCAGTTGACCGGGTACTTGGCGCCCGAGGGTTGGTTGCGTCCGGTGATGCGGTATTCGGGTATCACTCCCATACCCTCGGTGGTGACCGCCTCGATGTCGGCAAAGCAGTCCCACACCTCATCGACCATGGGATCCCCGCGGTAGAGGCGTAGCTCGGTACCCGGGCTGATCAGGCTGACCAGGGTACGGATGCGGACCTTCCCGGGCTCCACGGCGTCGGGGATCGTGACGGGAGCCCAGTCGAAGCTGCGGGGCGCCACGATGAGTGGCCGGTCGACCTTCATCTCCCTACCCCTCCACTACCACGGGGTCTTCGGGGAAGTAGCAATGCACCTCGTGGCCCTCGACCGGGATGTCGGCGGGAGGGAACTCGCTCGCGCAGACCTCTTCTGCCTTCCAGCAGCGGGTCCGGAAAGGACATCCGCTCGGAGGGTGCCGGGGGTTCGGGAGGGTGCCTTCCAGGATGATCCGCTCGCTGCTCTTGGTGATCATCGGGCTGGCCGAGAGCAAAGCCCGCGTGTACGGATGTAGCCGGTGGTCCCTCACCTCGGCGACCGGGCCTTCCTCGACCTTGCGGCCCAGGTACATCACCGCCACGCGGTCGACCAGCCAGGAGACTGCCTGGATGTTGTGGCTGATCAGGATCACTGAGAGGTTGAGGGCGTCGCGGAGCTCCGCCAGCAGATTGAGGATCTGGTTCTGGACGCTGACGTCAAGGGCCGAGGTCGGCTCGTCGGCCACCAGCAAGGAAGGGTTCAGCGAGAGGGCACGGGCGATCGCTACCCGCTGGCGCTGGCCTCCCGACAGCTCGGAGGGGAGCTTGTCCGCCGCGTCCCGGGGAAGGTGCACCATGTCGAGTAGCTCTTGCACTCGGGCGTCCCGTGCTGCCTTGTCGCCGACTCGGTGGATGATCAGCGGGTCGGCCAGGGTGTCCCTTACCTTCAGACGGGCGTTGAGACTCGAGGTCGGATCCTGGAAGACGATCGCAACCTGGCGGGCGAAGTTGCGGCGGCGCCACCTGGCCGGCTGGTCCCAGACGTCGGTCCCGTCGTAGATGATCCGCCCTCCGGTGGGTCGGATCAGCCCGACCACGCAGCGGGCCACCGTGGACTTGCCGCATCCCGACTCGCCCACCAGTCCCAGAGCCTCACCAGGTGCCACCGTCAGCGAGAGATCTTCCACCGCGTGGACTTTCTGGCGTCTCGGAGCCCGGTAGTGGTGGACAAGATTCTCCAACCGGAGCAGGACGTCCGGACCCGTGGTTGCCTGCTCATGGCCGGCAGGGGCGGCGACGGTGGGAGCGGGCCCGGATGTCATCCGACAGCTCCGGTGGTTACCGCGGTTCCTCCGACCGGGAAGTAGCAGGCCAGGTCGTGGCGATCGCCGACGGACTCCAGGACTGGGGGAGTCTCGGCACACGGGTCGCCGGCGTTGGCGCAGCGCTCGACGAACCGGCACCCGGGAGAGAACTCGAGGGGACTCGGAACGACCCCTTCGATCGAGCGGGCGGGCCGCTCTCTCGCTTCCAGGCTCACGATCGAACCCAGCAGCCCCGCCGCGTACGGGTGCCGGGGGTCGCGGACCAGCTCCTCGGTGTGGGCCGCTTCCACCAGTTGCCCGGCGTACATGACCATGGTGCGCTCGCATAGTTCCTTCACCAGGGCCAGGTTGTGGGTGATGAGGATGGTCGTGAAGGACAGTTCGGCCTGCAGGGAGCGCAACAGCTCGACGATCTGGGCCTGGACGGTCTCGTCGAGGGCCGTGGTGGGCTCGTCACCAATCAGGATGGAGGGCCGCCGTGCCAGCGCGATGGCGATCAGCACCCGCTGGCGCTGCCCGCCTGACAGCTGGAAAGGGTAGGCGGCGGCGATGGCCTTGGGATTGGGCAGGTGAACCAGCTCCAGTAACTCGTACATGCGTTCACCCCTGTGGTCGCCCTCGAGCCGCAGCGCCTGCCGCAGCTGGGCTTTGACAGTCATTCCGGGGTTCAGGCTCATCAGCGGGTCTTGGTACACCATGCCGATCTCCCGGCCCATCAAATTGCGACGCTCTGCGGGAGACAGCTGGAGTACATCCTGGCCCTTCCAACGGATGGAGCCCGTGGCCTCTACCAGACGCGGTAGCAGGCCGATGACGGACAAGCCGGTCAGCGTCTTGCCGCACCCGGACTCCCCTACGATTCCCAGGTTCTCGCCCTCCAGCACCGAGAACGACACCCCCGACACGACCGGTGTGTTCCCGTAGGCATGCCGGATGTGGATGCTGAGGTCCTCTACCTCCAGGATCGGATTAGCCGCAGTCGCGTTCATCACTGCCCCAGCAGGTGCCGTCTACCGCCGAGGCGGTCCGCCATGCTCTCCGCCACCGTATTGAGCGCCAGTACCGTGAGGAAGATGGCGAGACCCGGGAAGGTCGTGTACCACCAAGTGCCCGCTATCAGGTACTGGGAGCCGCCGTAGACGAGGTTTCCCCAGGTGGGAGCCGGGGGTGGAAGACCGGCTCCAAGGAAACTGATGGAGGCTTCCAGAATGACCGCGTCCGCCGCCACCAGCGTGAAGAACACCAACAGCGGCGTGGCGATGTTCAAGGACACGTGGCGCAGCAGGATACGGAGTTGGGAACTCCCCATGGCCCTGAGGGCGGATACGTAGTCCTCGCCCAGTTGGTCGAGTACCGCGGCGCGGATGTAGCGGGCCATGATCGGCGTGTAAACGACAGTCAGGACTAGCAGCAGGGTCCGGAATGACTGGCCGAATGCCGACGACACCACTACGGCCAGCACCACTGCCGGGAACGCGAACTGGATGTCCACCAGGCGCATCAGCACGTCGTTGATCCACCTGAGCCTTCGATTCCGGGATGCGGAGGCGGCCACCATCCCCATCGTTCCTCCCAGGATCAGGGCCAGCACCGGGGTCATGACGGCCACGAGAGCCGACATCCTCGATCCGTGGATCACCCTGGACAGGATGTCCCGTGCGATCTCGTCTGACCCGAAGATGTGCTCCGGCCAGTCGGGGCCCGTGTTGGGAGAGGTCAGCCCCACCGTGTAGGGATCATACGGAGACAGCCAGTGGGCGAAGATCGCCACCAGTATGACGAAAACGACCCAGGCCAACCCGAGCTTGGCCCGGAATGGCAGCCTTCCCATCTTCACCGGACCGGCGGGAGCGGCCTCCATCGCAGCTTCCACCGACTTGGGACCGAATCTGATCCGCGGCCGGCGGTCAGCGCTGGGGTCGCGTGCTTCGCTCACGTCACGAACTCTCGCGGGCGCTCGGCTTGAAGATCAGGAACGCCACGTCGGCGGCCAGGTTGGAGAGGACGAACATCAGCGCGCCGACCATCGCGATCCCGGTGACGATGTTGAAGTCGCCGGTCGTGGCGGAATCGATCATCTTCCAGCCCAGGCCGCGGAGGTTGAAGACCCTCTCGACCAGCACCACGCCGCCCAGGATGTAGCCGGCCTGCAATCCAAGCACGGTCAACGGGGCCACCAGGGCGTTGCGGAGCACGTTCTTGCGGACGATGACCCGGTCCCGTAGTCCCATCCCGCGCGCCGTACGTACGTAATCCTTTTCCAACTCGTCGAGGACCGAAGAACGCACCACGCGGGTCAGGAATCCGCCTACAGGAAGCGCGATCGACAATGATGGGAGGGTGAGGGACCTCAGCCATCCGATCTTGTCCTCGGCGAAGGGTACCCAACTCCCGGCGGGGAACCACGTGAACCCTATGGGGTTCGCTAGGGCGAATGTCAGAATCAACAGCAGGGCCAGCCAGAAGATCGGCATGGAGAGTACCCCCAGCGTCACCGCCCTGACTGAGGAATCCCACCAGCTGCCCGCGAAATAGGCGGAGCTCACCCCCAGTACGAATGCGATCAGGGTAGCGAGGAACAACGAAATCGCCGCCACCGATAGCGAGATCCCGATGCCCTCCCCGAGGATGGTCAGGACGGGCCGATCGCCATAGACGCTCAAACCGAAGTCGCCGGTGGAAAGGTCTCCCAAGTACCGTCCGTAGCGGACGAGCACCGGATCGTTGAGCCCGAACTCCTCGGCAAGCTGCTCGCGCGCCTCGTCGCTGGCGTATAGCCCCAGACCCGCGTAGCGAGCGTCGACCGGAGAGAACTCCAGCATCACGAACACGTAGAACGTGATGCCGATGATGACCGGTAGGGACTGGAGGAGACGTTGCAGGACCAGCCTGCCCACCGCTCCCATCAGGCCCTACCGGCCTTTACCGATACCAATCCGATATCGGCTCGGTTGCTACTCGGTCTGCCGATCCCGGCCGGCTACTCGCCGGACGGATGTACACCGAACAGTGTCATGCCCAGCGTCTGAGGCATCTGGTAGCCGGCCACCGACTTGTGCCAGGCGTGGGCTATCGGCTGGAACAGGATCGGAACAGCACCGGCCTCGGTGACGAGTATCTCGTTGGCCTCGGCGTACAGATCGTTCTGCTTGTCGAAGTCCGGCTCCTCCAGCGCCTCGTCGAGAAGTGCGTTGAGCTTCGACGGTACGTTTTCAGTGGCGAAGCTGGCGTTCTCGGCCCAGCCGCCCCACCATCCCCGGAACAGATTGTCCGGGTCATAGGTGAACACCTCGAACCCGATGGTGGCCACCCAGGCGTCGTACCGCGCCGGACCGCCGTCTTCAGGCCGCATGATGTCGGACACCCAGCGGGCGTCGATCGAGTCCACCAGCAGCAGCGGGTCGAAACCGCCCTCTTGCATCGTCTGGGCCAGCAGGGGTGCCTGCGGGTAGACGTATGCCCATTCCACCACGCCCAGTTGGAACTGCACGGGCGCATTGTCCGGGTCGTAGCCGGCTTCCCTCAGCAGTTCCTTCGACTTCTCGGGGTCGTAGTTGTACTGCATCTGCGGCTCCCTGAACCGGTCGCTCTCCGGAGGCAGCGGCGAGCGGGCGATCCGACCTTCGCCGGCCAAGCCGATCTCGATCAGCTGCGGCGCATCGATGGAGTACATCACCGCTTGGCGCACCAGTTGGTTGTCGAAGGGAGGCTTGGTGGTGTTGAAGAAGATCATCTCAAGGAACGTCGTCTCGCGAGCAACGCCCAACTCGAGATTAGGCGAGTCCTCGATAGCCCGATAAAGCTGCGGCGACACGCCGTCCAGGATCTGGACCTGGCCGGCCTCGGCCTGGGCGATCCGGCCCGAGAGTTCAGGGATGACCAGATAGGTGATGTCCTTGGCCGCCAACGGCATGGGACCCTCGTATCCGTCGTACCGCTTGAACGTGTTGATCTCGGTGTCGAAGGGGCCGTCAACCATCATCGAACCTGACGAGGGCGTCGGCGAGAAGGAGTAGTCCTCGCCGCCCATGGCCTCCACTACCGCCTCCGGATAGGCATTGATGCCGGAGATCCGCTGGAACAGGACGTCCTCGGGCATCCGCTGGGTGAGGTTGATCCTGAGCTCGTCATCGGCCACCACCTCAACCGATTCGATGAAGGAGATGTAAGACGTGAAGGGCGATCCCAACTCCCTTTCCGGCGCCAGGCGGTCGAACCCGTACGCGATGTCGGATGCCGTGATCGGGGAGCCGTCAGTGAACGTCCGGTCGGTCCGCACCTTCACGCTATAGGTCGTGCCGTCGACCTGCTGGGGCATCTCGGCGGCGAGGCCGGGAATCAGTGACCGGTCGGGCAGCTTGATCAGCAAACCCTCGAAGGTGTGCTGGCCCGATGCGAGGGCGCCACCGGTGGTCCGGTTGTTGTCGAGCGAGATCCAGCCACCGACCTGTGAGAGCGTAATGCTCTCGAACTCCGCGGGTGCGTCGTCCATCATTGCGGTGGTGGTGGTCTCCTCCGCCATGGCTGCGGTGGTTGCCGGTGCTGCGGTGGTTGCCGGGGCTGCGGTGGTTGCCGGCGTATCGTCCCCTCCGCAGGCCGCCAGCACGGTTGGGGCAACAGCGCCCACGCCGATCATGAGACCACTGCGCCTTAGAAACTCTCTCCGGTCCATTGATTTGGGCAAGACAAACTCCTCCCGCCTGGGATGCCTAATCAAGCGATATACTAGGTGGAGATGGTCAAGGTCGGCAACTAGTTTCCTCTTGTTTTCTAGTGTACTTTTTTGGTATTATGCTCAAATGAGAATAACCGACTATGTCCATTGGCTAAACAGGTTGTTCATCAATAGAGCAGTAACAGATGTTACAGCCCACCGATTCTGAGTGTTTCTCAAGGCGTCGAAATGGTCGGATCAGCAGGTAACGAGTTGCGAATAGGTGTCGATATCGGCGGCACCTTCACCGATCTGATGATGGTCGGCCCTTCCGGCCAGGTCGAGATCGGCAAGGTGCTCACCACACCCGATCCGTCACGAGGGGTCGAGGAGGTGCTGGGGCAGACGCTCGATCGTTCGGGTTACTCCGGTGCTTCGGTCCGCCACCTGGTCCACGGAACCACCCTCGTCACCAATGCGATCATCGAGCGCAAGGGGGCCCGGACAGCTCTGCTCACCACTACGGGGTTCCGCGATTCCATAGAGATCGGCCGCGAGCATCGCTACGAGCTATACGACCTGAATCTGGAACTCCCCAAGCCGCTCATACCTCGCCATCTGCGCTTCGACGTGCCGGAGCGAACCCTGACTGACGGGACGCAGGCCATCGAACTCGGTGACGGCTACGTGGCGCGCCTAGTCCGTGAGCTGGCCGGAGCCGGTGTGGAGGCCGTTGCGATCTGCTTCCTCCACTCCTTCACCAATGCCGAGTCCGAGGAACGGGCCCGGGAAGTGGTCAAAGGAGAGGCTCCGGAGATGCGCGTCTCGCTTTCTTCGGAGGTCGTTCCCGAGATCGGCGAGTTCGAGCGGGCGTCCACGACCATCGCCAACGTATACGTCCAGCCGCTGGTCGAGGACTATTTGCATGGACTCCGCCGCCGCTTGGAGAGGATCGGTTTCGAGGGGCATTTGTTCGTGATGCTTTCCAGCGGCGGTGTGGCAACCCTCGACACCTGCGTCCGGTTCCCTATTCGCCTCCTCGAGTCCGGTCCGGCCGCCGGCGCGCTGGCGGCGGCGGCGGTTGGGACCGCCATGGGCCGGGACTCGTTGCTGTCCTTCGACATGGGGGGTACTACCGCCAAACTCAGCGTGGTGGACGGGGGCGAGCCGCTGGTCACCCACGACTTCGAGGTGGACCGCCGCTACCGCTTCAAGAAGGGCTCCGGACTGCCGGTCAGGGTGCCGGTGATAGAGATGATCGAGATCGGGGCGGGCGGGGGATCCATCGCCCGGGTTGACCCCCTGGGGCTGCTCAAGGTGGGACCCGACTCGGCCGGGGCCGATCCCGGACCGGTCTGTTACTCCCGGGGTGGGAACTCCCCGACGGTAACGGATGCCGATCTGGTCCTCGGCTACCTGGACCCCGATTACTTCCTGGGCGGCGCGATGAAGCTGGACGTCGGCGCCGCCGAAGTCTCTCTCGCCTGGAGCATCGGCGACCGGCTGGGTATGTCGGTGCCGGAGGCCGCATGGGGGGTTCACCAAGTCGTCAACGAGGCCATGGCCAACGCCGCCCGGGTCCACGTAGTGGAGCGGGGGAAGAACCCCAGGGCCCTGCCGGTGGTCGCCTTCGGAGGCGCCGGACCGGTGCATGGTTACGGTGTGGCCGAGCTGCTCGGGAGCACCGAGTTGGTGCTGCCCTACGGCGCCGGTGTCACCAGCGCCATGGGGCTCCTGGTGGCGCCGCTCGCCTTTGACTTCGTCCGTTCCTACTACGGAAGGCTTGACGAGCTGGATTGGGGCGAGGTGAACGGCATCTTCGAGGATATGGAGCGGGACGGGACCGACCTCCTGGTCGGGTCGGGCGCCGGCCCAGACGAGATCACCCACACCAGGACCGCTGACATTCGCTACGTGGGCCAGGGCCACGAGATACGGGTTCCGATCCCGGACGGGATGCTGACGGTCGGGCAGCGCGGGGCGATATACGAGGAGTTCGACCGGGTGTACCGGAGCCTCTACGGCCGGGAGGGGCCTCCTGTCGGCCTCGAGGCCCTCACGTGGAGGGTGGTGAGCCGGGGACCGCGGCCCATGCCGATCGGGACGGATAGGGAGGATGTGACCGGCGATGCTGAGGCGGCCCGCAAGGGTGAACGCCCGGCTTACTTCCCGTCTGCGGGGGGATTCGTCACCACGCCTGTATACGACCGTTACCGGCTCGGTTCCGGCTCGATGATGGCCGGTCCGGCGATCATCGAGGAGCGGGAGTCCACCGCCATCATCGGACCGGGTGGTCTGGTGCGGGTGGACTACCGGCTCAACATCGTCGTTTCGCTGGGAGGTGGAACATGAACACCCGGACGCGGTTGGATCCGGTCCTCATCGAGGTGCTCTGGAGCCGGGTGCTGTCGGTGGTGAACGAGCAGCAGGTGGCGTTGCAACGTACGGCCTTCAGCACCATCGTGCGCGAGACTCAGGACCTGGCCTGCGGCGTCTTCGACACCAATGGCTGGATGATGGCACAGTCGGTCACCGGGACCCCCGGGCACATCAACGCCATGGCCACCGGGGTACGCCACTTCCTGAAGGAGTACCCGCCGGGGAGTCTGGGCCCCGGCGACGTATTGCTCACCAACGACCCCTGGATGACCGCCGGCCAGATCAACGACATAACGGTGTTGACGCCCGTATTCAAGAACGGCATCGAGGTCGCCTACTTCGCCAACACCTGTCACGCGGCCGACATCGGCGGGCGGATCCTTTCGGCTGAGGCCCGGGAGGTGTACGAGGAGGGTCTGCGTATCCCGATCATGAAGCTCTACGACCGGGGCGCCATCAACCAGGATCTGATCTCGATCGTCCGGGCCAACGTCCGCACCCCTGACGAGACGGTGGGCGATCTGTATGCCCAGACCTCCTGCAACGATGTCGGCGCCAGGGCGCTGCTCAGCTTCATGGACGAGTTCGATCTCGACTCCATCGATCCCCTTTCCCATGAGATCATCACCCGCTCGGAGGAGGCGATGCGCCGTTCCATCCGAGAGATTCCCAACGGTGTCCACGAGCACGAGACGTGGAGCGACGGATTCGAGGAGCCGATCCTGATCAAGGCGAAGGTGACCATCGAGGACGAGGACATCCTGATCGATTTCGCCGGTTCGTCGCCGGAGAGCGTCCGGGGAATCAACGTGGTCTTCAACTACACCCACGCCTATGCGTCGTTCGCGATGAAGGCGGCCATCAGCCCCGATGTTCCCCACAATGACGGGGCCTTCCGTCCCGTGCACGTGTCGGCCCCTCCCGGGTCGATCCTCAATTGCCTGGATCCGGCCCCGGTGGCCTCCCGGCACATCATCGGCCATTTCCTGCCCGGGGTCGTGTTCGGGGCGCTGGCAGAGGCCTTGCCCGACCGGCTCATGGCGCCCGGTTCCGACCCGATCTGGATCTCGATCTGGAGGGGGAGGCCCCGGCGGTCGGACGACCGGTTCACCTTCAGCCTGTTCCAGTGCGGCGGGGCCGGGGCGCGGGCGTCCAAGGACGGTCTGAACACGACCGGCTTCCCGAGCGGGGTTGCGGGGGTGCCGGCCGAGTCTGTGGAGACCCTCACCTCAATGGTCCAGCACCGCCGGGAACTGCGAACCGACTCGGGCGGAGCGGGCAAATACAGAGGCGGACTGGGGCAGTGGACCGAGATGAGCTGTCGCACCGACGAGGCATGGACGGTCTCGGCCATGGTCGATCGGATCTCCTACCCGCCCGAGGGGCTTCTGGGAGGAGGATACGGAGGGGCCGGCGAGTTCCGGATCGACGGCGCCGAGGAGGCTCAACCCAAGCGCCTGCTGGTGCTCGACCCGGGCAGCCGGGTGCAGCTCAACCTTCCGGGTGGCGGCGGTTACGGAGACCCGTTCACCCGGGATCCCGAAGCAGTGCTCTGGGACGTGATCGAAGGGTACGTCTCGGTGGAGGCGGCGCGACGGGACTACGGCGTGGTGGTCGAGTACCTGGGTGACGAGGACCAACTGGTGCGTCTACCGGGCGACTACCGGCTCGACACAGCGGCCACCGAGGCCCTACGTATGACCTAACGCCGCTCTGCGGAATGCGGACGCCGTCAGCAGTCGGACACAGCTTCGAGGGCGGAGCAGATCTCGTGGCGGCGATGCCAGATAGAGCCGAGCCTTACCGTTAGGAAGGACTTGGGAACAGGCTGCAGGTTGTCGAAGGAAGCGACACAGGGCTCTGGAAGCCCGTCCTCGCTGCCCAGCAGAACCTCAGTGGGGATCCCCCTGATCGTGCGGGTCACCGGCGCCACGAGGATCCTGTTCAACACGGGAATTGCCTCGCTGCGGGTGACCACTAGCACCGGTCGGCGTTGACGCTCTGATTCCGCCCACCAGATGTCTCCCTGCACCGGAGTCACCAAGGTTCCTCGGCGATCATGGATCTGGCCATCTCTTCGCTCCATCCCGCCTCATCCTCGGCCTGAGGTCGGCGGCGGTAACCCTCGACGATCGCTACAGCTACCGAGCGCCGGCGCTCGAGGTCAACCAGCGCTCGCAGGCCTCTACGGACCGCGTCGGATCTCGACGTCACAGCTCCGTTTTCTACAAGCCGGTCCACTTGCTGAACCAACTCATCGTCTACGCGTGTAACCAGCTGTGTCATGCGATAAGTATAGCATTTCGCATAATTCACCCGAGCGGAAGATCCGAGCAAGGCCTTCGCGTTTCTGGTCTCCTCTGCCGGATACGGAGCGAGGGCTTCAGGTGGCGATGTAGACGTTCTTGAGTTCGGTGTAGTAGTCGAGGGCGTCCGGGCCGAGCGCCCGGCCGACGCCGGATTGCTTGAAGCCCCCGTAGGGAGTGGCGATCCGGACCGACCAGTTGGAGTTGATGGACAGCGTGCCGGCCTCGAGCGCCCGTGCGACCCGGAGCGCCCTGGCGCCGTTCTCCGTCCAGATCGATCCGGACAGGCCATAGATGGTGTCGTTGGCGATGGAGATGGCCTCGTCCTCACCATCGAACGGCAGGACACAGGCGATGGGACCGAAGATATCCTCGGTGACAGCGCGGGCGGAGGGCGAGTTCGGAGTCACGACCGTCGGCGCGAACCAGAATCCGGGACCCTCCGGGGCGGTTCCGCGGGCCACCACGGTGGTGTCATCGTCCAGGAACGAGGCCACCTTCGATCGGTGTTCCGCCGTGATCAGGGGTCCCATCTCGGTGGTCTCGTCCATTGGATCACCCACCCGCATGGACGACACGCGGGCGGAGAGCAGGTCGAGGAAATCGTCCATCGCGCTACGTTCCACAAGGATCCGGGAGCGTGCGCAGCAGTCCTGGCCGGCGTTGCCGAATACCGCGCCCGGCGCGGCGGCGGCCGCCTGTTCAAGATCGGCGTCGGCGAACACGATGTTGGCCGACTTGCCACCGAGCTCGAGAGTCACCCGCTTGAAGGTTCGCGCCGCTCGGGCGCTGATCCGCCTTCCCACGGCGGTCGACCCGGTGAAGGTGATCTTGGCGACATCGGGATGGTCGACAAGGCGTTCGCCGACCACGCTTCCCCGTCCGGCCACCACGTTGAATACTCCTTCCGGCAGCCCCGCCTCAAGGGCGATGCGTTCCAGTTCCAGTGCGGTCAGAGGGGTCAGCTGCGCCGGCTTGAGCACCACGGTGTTGCCGGCGGCCAGCGCGGGCGCCGCTCCCCACGAGGCGATGGCGAGCGGGAAGTTCCAGGGAGTGATGAGCGCCACCACCCCCATCGGCTCCTTGAAGGTCATGTTCACTCCGCCAGGAACCGGAATCGTCTTGCCGGTGAGCCGTTCGGAAGCGCCGGCGTAATAGGCGAACGTGGCCGCCACCATTCCGATCTCCCCCAGGGCGTCGCCGATCGGCTTGCCGGCATTGCGAGATTCCAGCCGCGCCAGGTCCGTGGCGTGAGCTTCTACGGCGGCGCGCCCACCCGGCGTAACAGGGTGGCGCGATCTCCCGCTGCGACGTTGCGCCAGGTCTTGAAGGAAGACTTCGCCCTGGCGACGGCTCGGTCGGCATCTTCCGGGACGGCGGATGGCAGCCGGGTGATGACCTGCTCGGTCGCCGGGTCGATGACTTCGATGGAGTCTCCGACCTGATCCATTCCTGTCTCCCATCTCACGTGCCATTGCCTCCTAGGCACCTGTCGCCCGCACCGGGACGAGACCGGTATGAGGCGCCGGCGGTTGGTATCCTGCCCCGCGGGCGGCCTGCGGCCTTTCCGGCGGATGCCTACCCTCCCAGGGTACAGCGGGGCGCCCGCCCACCGGTGAGGACCGATTGGAGGCCGATTGCAGTCGAAAGCACCCTTTGTAGCGCCGGGTGCCGGGGCCGTGTTCCAACTCGAACTGGCGAGGCCGTATCGCGTCATCGTCGCCGGGGATGGCGCCCGGGTGGAGGATTCCACCGGCAAGCGCTACCTGGACGCCATGAGCGGCGGTTCGATGGCGGCCACCCTGGGCCACGGCCGCCGCGACCTCATCGACCTGGTCTGGGAGCAATCGCGCCGCGTCGGATACCTGGACAACAACCGGCTGACCAATCCATGGCAGGAGTTCCTGGCCGCCAAGCTGGTGGATCTGGCACCGCCCGGGTTCGCCAGGGTGCGGTTCGTGACGGGAGGATCCGAGGCCAACGAGGCCGCCATAAGGGCCGCCCGCATGTATCACGTCGCCCGGGGAGAGCCGCAGCGCTGGCAGATCATCTCGCCCGCCCAGTCCTATCACGGTCCCACCATGCAGACACTCGCCCTCACAGGGAGGCCCGGATTGCACGGCGCCTTTGGTCCTTACCTCAGCCGTCACCGGCACATACCGCCCTCCACCGACCGCTTCGATGCGACCGGCCAGCAGGCTCTCGACGCGCTGGACGAAGCGATCGAGGAGGCCGGCCCGGAGAGCGTATCCGCCTTCTTCTGCGAGCCGGTGAGTGCCGCCTCGCTGCCCGCCTACTCGCCCCCGGATCGGTTCTGGGAGGGGCTGGCCGAGCGCAGAGAGCGCCACGGTTTCCTGATCTGCTTCGACGAGGTCGTGACGGGGATCGGCCGGACCGGTAACTGGTTCGCGGCCCACGACCTCCCGATCGTTCCTGATGTGATCGCCACTGCCAAGGGGTTGGGGGCCGGTTATACCGCCATCGGGGCGGTCCTCTACCGCGATTCTGTATACGAGGCGATCGCCTCCGCGGTGCGGTCGTTCTCGCTGGGTCATACCTGGGACGGCTCGCCGTTGCCGTGCGCGGTGGGCCTGGCGGTGCTCGGAATCCTTGAGTCCGAAGGCTGGGTCGACCACGTGGCGACCCGGGGACCGTCGCTCCGCCGGGAGCTGGCGGAGGCACTAGCGGGCAACGATCTCGTGGGGGAGGTCCGGGGGCGGGGCTACCTGCTCGGGATCGACTACGTGGACCCCGCGGACGGCCGGTCCTTCCTGCCCCCGGAGCTGGGTGTGGCGGGGCGGATCGAGCGAGCCGCCGCTCGCCACGGTCTCCTGGTACTGGGCACGATGCCCACCAGGGACGGGTTCGCCGGCGACCAGCATCTGTTCGCGCCGCCCTTCCCGACCCCGGACGGCGATCTCGGAGAGATGGTGGAACGCATGGCCGCCGCCGTTGAGGAGGTTGCCGCCGAGGTAAGGGACGAGCTCGGCTCGAATTTGTCTCCCGGAGGCGGTCCGTCCTCGGAGCTTCGCGTTCTGATCGTCCAGCACGAGGACCCGACACCGGCCGGGTTCGTCCACGAGTGGTTGGTGGACCAGGGCGCCGACGTGGAGACATACCGTATTGACCTCGAGAACCGCCGCGTCGACCCCACCCGTTACGACCTCATCGTCTCGCTCGGCTCGGAATTCGCCGCCTTCGACGATTCGATTCCATGGATCGACCGAGAGAAGGACCTTCTGATCGAAGCTCACGGCTCCGATGTTCCGATCCTGGGCCTGTGTTTTGGCGGCCAGCTGCTGGCCAGAGTCCTCGGCGGTGATTCCCACCGGGGGGAGCTTTCCGAGGTCGGCTGGCTACCGGTGCGCAGCGTCGATGAGGATCTCGTGCCACAGGGACCATGGTTCCAATGGCACTTCGACACCTTCTCGGTCCCACCCGGAGGTGATCTCATCGCAGACAGCGAGGCCGGACCGCAGGCGTTCGTGGTGGGTCGAAGCCTCGGTGTGCAGTTCCACCCGGAGGTCAACCAAGAGATCATGGACGGCTGGGTCGAGGCCTACCGCCACGAGCTCGACGACGAGGGGGTCGATCCCGATGCCCTACTGGAGGAGACCCGCCGGCTTGCTTCCAGATCGAGAACCGTAGCGGCACAGTTGCTGGAGCGCTACGCCGAGGACATAGCCGGCCTCGCCCTGCCAGGACGGAGACAGGACCGATCATGACCGGATCGGCTGCGGGGAGTGGCCGGGTGACCATCGACGCCGCCTCCACCAGTGTCTTCCCCAAGTTCCTCGATCGGGCCTATCCGAGTATCGACAGGGGCGAGGGCGTGTGGCTGTACACGACCGGAGGTCGGCGCATCCTCGACGCCGTCTCCGGCGGGGCGATGACGGCCGGTCTCGGTCACGGGGTGGGCGAGATCCCAGACGCAGCGCAGGCCGCCATGGGCGACATCGCCTACTACTACGCCCACCACTTCACCAACCGCCCCCAGGAGCAGTTGGCGGCTCGTCTGGTGGAGATCGCCCCGGAGATGGCCAAGGTCCGCTTCCTGAGTGGCGGTTCCGAGGCCAACGAGACCGCTCTCCGTCTGGCCCGCCAGTACCACGTGGACCGCGGGGATGACCGGCGATGGCGCGTCATCTCCCCGGCCCAGGCCTACCACGGCGCCACCATGGCCACGGTGGCACTCACCGGCCGCCCCACCTTCCAGGCGCCGTTCGGCCCCTACCTGGTCGAGCACCTCCATATCCCTCCGTCCACCGCGAGGTTCGACCCGACCGGAAGGGCCGCTCTGGACGCCCTCGACGAGGCGATAGAGCAGGCGGGTCCGGAGAGCGTTTCCGCGTTCATCTGCGAGCCGGTCAGCGGAGCGTCCCTACCCGGCTACTCGCCCCCGGATCGGTTCTGGGAGGGGCTGGCGGAGCGGCGGGACCGCTACGGATTCCTGGTCTGCTTCGACGAGGTGGTCACCGGCATGGGGCGCACCGGAGGCTGGTTCGCCTACCAGGGCACGCCGATCACCCCCGACATCGTGACCATCGGCAAGATGCTCGGCGGCGGCTACATGCCGTTGGCGGCCACCATGTGCCGCCAACCGGTGTACGACGTGCTGGCGAGCGGTTCGAAGGAGTTCGACCTGGGCCACACGTGGGACGGAGCGCCACTTAGCTGCGCGGTCGGCCTCGCAGTGCTCGACTACATGGAAAGGCACGACTTGGCAGGTCTGGCTGCGGAGCGCGGGCCGGCTCTGGTTGACCGGCTTCGGGCGGCGCTCGACGGTTGTGCGATCGTGGGTGAGGTCCGTGGCCGCGGGTTCCTGCTGGGTGTGGAATACGTGGATCCGCGGGATGGCGCCTCCATTCCGCCCGACTGGCTGGGGATCGCCGAACGGATCGATGCCTGCGCCCTGGAGAACGACCTGCTCGTGATGTCCACCCACCCGAACGCCGACGGTTATGCGGGGGATCAGACGGTGTTCGCGCCTGCCCTTACGAGCACCGACGAAGAGCTGGCCGAGATGATCGAACGGTTCGCCCGGGTGGTGGCGGAGGTGGACCGGATGGTGACGGACAGCTTGGCGAGCGGAGGAACGACATGACCTGGAATCCTTCCGACGACGGCTTCGTGCTCCTGGGCATGCCCGATGTGCACGGTTCCATCCGGGGTAAGGCGTTCCGGCCCGGAGCGTTCCGGTCGGCGGTCGAGAAGGGCACGGTTATGACCGACCTCTGGCTCGGTCTGGACCCGGTCGACATGCCCATCACCGACTACCGGGAGTACGGGATCAACACCGGCGCACCCGACCTTCTGCTGCAGCCGGACCCCGGCACCCTCCGGCCGCTCGCGTGGAGGCCGGGCTGGGGGATCTGCCTGGCCGATCCGAGCTGGCCGGATGGGTCCAGATGCCGGTTGGCCTCTCGCGAGGTGCTGCGCGACGTGCTGGCGGACATGGCGGACCTCGGCTACGAGGTGATGGCGGGGTTCGAGTACGAGGTCAGGATCTTCGACGGTGCCGGCGAGCCCCTTTCTTCGGGCATCAGCTACAGCCTCGGGGAGATCGGCCGTTTCGACCGGCTGCTTGAGGTGCTGGTCCCGGCCCTCGAGGGTCTTGGCGTGAACCTCGAAGCGGTCCACACCGAGGCGGGTCCCGGCCTGCTGGAGCTGAACATCTCCGCCCGGCGGGGTCTTCGGGCCGCCGACGACGCCGCCCTGCTCAAGTTCGCGGTCAAGGAGGTGGCAGCCTCCCTGGGTCTCACCGCCAGCTTCCTGGCCAAGACCATGCCGCTCGAGGAGGGTTCGAGCGGCCACATCCACCTGTCGCTCTGGCAAGGCGAGCACAACGCCTTCGCCCCCGCCGCGGACGGTGAGTTGCCGGCCACATGCATGTCGGCCATCGGAGGCATCCTCGACCATCTCCCGGCCGCCTCCCTGTTGGTGAACCCCACCGTCAACTCCTACAAGCGTCTGGTTCCCGGCTACTTCGCGCCGGTGAACGTGAGCTGGGGTGACGAGAACCGTTCCGCTTCGGTGCGGGCCATCCGGGGCAACCGCCCGGCCCGTTCCCGGCTGGAGTGCCGCCGTCCCGGCGCCGACGCCAACCCCTACCTGGCGCTGGCGGCCCTGCTGGCTTCGGCGATGATCGGGATCAGGGAAGGGGCGTCGCCCCCGGCGCCCGAAACCGGGGATGTCTCCGAGCGGGCGGACCTGCCTCCGCTACCCAACTCCCTGGAGAGCGCGCTGCGGGCGTTCCGGTCGGACACGGCATTGCAGGGGGCGCTGGGCGCGGAGTTCAGCGACTATTACGGAATATCGAGGGCGTGGGAACTACGTGCCTGGCAGGAGAGCGTGAGCGACTGGGAGAGGGAGCGCTACACTAGAGCTGTTTAGGCAGTGCTGCGATTCTACCGGAGGTGACAGATGCCCGACGCACTCAGAAAACCCGTTGGCGGAGCGCTGTTCGGTTACGCAATCATCTACACCTTACAGGTCGTATTCCACCCGTTCTATTCCGACGTACTCCCGCGAGGCGACGTGTACCGGGTGCTGAATTATTTCACCGCGGTGGGCATCCTGGTATCGGTTGTCGTGGTGTGGGAGCGCAAGAGAAGCGCTGGACACGCCGACGCCGCGGCGGTCCACTACCTGGGTGTACGGGCCGGGTTCTACTGCACGCTCGCCCTCGCCATACTGTTCTTCACGCTCTGGTTCCGGTTGTTCAACCTGGCCGATGGCGAGTGGTTCAGCGAGGCGGACAACGTTGCCTGGTACCTGGTTGCGGTGCTCAACCCGCTGGTGCTCGGGACCGTGGGCGCCGGTCTTTGGAAGTCCGCGGACAAGGGATAGGCCCGAGGCTCAGGCCGATTGCGTCCTGACCGTCAGCGGTCGCCGTTCTTCGGGTGGTCCTGCAAGGGGGACGCCAACACTCGCTCAGGGGTGATCGGTAGCCGTCTAACCAGGCCGGGCCGGCCCAGGGCATGTTCTACGGCGGTCGCGATGGCGGCTGCTACTCCGGGAACACCGCCCTCGCCCGCCCCCTTGATGCCCAGGGGGTTCGTGAGGGTCGGATCCTGCTCCCCGATCATGGCGGTCATGGCCGGCGTCTCGGCGAGGGTGGGCAGCAGGTAATCCATGAAGGACCCGCACAGGGGGTTGCCGTCCCCGTCGTAGACGAACTGCTCGTACAGCGTGCCCCCGACGGCTTGGATGGCGCCTCCCTCCATCTGTCCCGCCACCAGCATCGGGTTGATCGCCCTCCCGATGTCGTAATACAGGATCAACTGCTCTACCGCCACCTCGCCCGTCTCTCGATCCACCCGGACCACGGCCAGGTTGGCGCCGCACGGGTAGACCACCCGCTCCACCTCGAATACCGAGTCCACGGCCAGGCCCGGCTCGGACCTTCCGTACCTGCGGGCCGTAACGGGGTGGAGCCGGGCGGCTGCCTCGAAGATGGACAGGCTGAACTCGGGCGATCCTGCCACGAAGACCGAGCCGTTCCGGTATTCCATATCCCCTTCGTCCACCTCGAAGTCCACGGCCGCCACCTGCTTGGTGATCCGCACCACTTCGTCGGCGGCCTGCACGAGGGCGCTACCGGCGGTGACCGTCGATCGGCTGGCGTAGCTTCCGATCCCGTAGGGCGTCCGGTCCGTGTCGAGTAGCTCCACCCGGACCCGGGCGGGATCCAGCTGGAGTTGATCGGCCACGATCTGGGCCAGGACCGTGCGGATGCCCTGGCCGACCGAGGAGCATCCCGACCGGACCCGGACCAGACCATCGGGGTCGACTTCGACCGTGCCGGTCTCCCACGGACCCAATCCTGATTTCTCCATGAACATCGCCACGCCGGCTCCGACCCGTTCTCCCTCCTCGCGTCGTCGCTCCAGCGCCTGCCAGTCGAACGAACCGACCAGTCGGTCGAGGATGGCCGGGAAGTCGCCGTCGGTGAACAGCATCGGCTCGCCGGTCGAAGACAGTGGGCGGGAATAGGGGATCCGATCGGGTTTGATCAGGTTGCGGCGCCGTACCTCGACCGGGTCCATGCCGATCTCAGCGGCGTACAGGTCGATGAGCCGCTCCCGCACGAAGCTGGATTCGAACCGGCCGGGAGCTCGATAGGTGCCGGTGGGGGTCTTGTTCGTGACCACGCACCGGGCCGTTCCCTTGTATGCGTCCAGGTCGTAGGGTCCGGGGAGCATCGACAGCGTCAGGTCCGCCACCCGGATGCTGTGGGTCCGGGCGTAGGCGCCCATGTCCATATCGAAGTCCGATGCGATGGCGGAGATCCGGCCCTTCCGGTCGCCGGCTATGCGCGCCCGATGGAGCTGCTGGCGGGAGTGGTTGGCCGACAGGAGGTGTTCTTTGCGGTCCTCGATCCAGGTCACTGATCGACCCAGCCGGTCGGATGCCCATACCGCCAGCACATCCTCGGGGTACAGCTCGCCCCGGACGCCGAAGCCTCCCCCGACTGCCGTCTCGCGCATGCGCAGACGACCGGGAGGCATTCCCAGCAGTTCGGCGGTGGTCGCCAGGTTCCAGTGCGGCACCTTGGTCGCGCCGTGGACGGTCATCCGTTCGGCGGCCGGATCGAACTCGACCACTATGCCCCGCGTTTCCATCGGCACGCCGCTGTGGCGGCCGATGGCCAACTCGGCCTCGACCACCACCTCCGCCTCCCCGAATGCCCGTTCTGCGTCGCCGAAGCCGGCTTCGAGGGTGGTGACCAGGTTCTCCGGATCGAACAGGCGCCTAGCGGGCCGGTCCCCGGCGCCCGCATCCATCATCATCGGGAGAAGGTCGATGTCGGCGAACACAAGGTCGGCGGCATCCTCCGCCACGTACCGATCCCGGGCCACCACCAATGCCGTCGGTTCGCCGACATAGCGCACGCGGTCGTGGGCGACGATCGGCTGCAGGTAGGGGATCACGGTCTCGTCGAACGAGACCCGAGGCGGGATGCTGGGAATGCCTCCGAGCGAATCGCTCACGTCTTCGGCAGTGAAGACCGCTTCCACTCCGGGTAGCCGGCGGGCCTCGGAGCAGTCGATGCTCCGCAGCGTGCCATGGGCGACGGGTGCCCTGACCACAGCGATGGTGAGCATGCCCGCCAGGCGGACATCGGCTACGTAGCGGGCCCGACCGGCCAGCAGTGGAGGATCCTCGTGGCGCCGGATGGAGCTTCCGATACCACCGGCAGGCGCCGGCCGCGGGTGTGGGGTCATGGGACGGTAAAGGCCTCGGGTTGGCGCCCGGATACTACACTCCGGCCCTCATGAAGCCGGCTCCATTCGACTACCACCAGGCCCGATCCGTGGCCGAAGCGGTAGCTCACCTGGGCGAGTACGGCTACGAGGCCAAGGTTCTGGCCGGCGGCCAGAGCCTGGTTCCGGCCATGAACTTTCGCCTGGCCCGTCCCGCGGTTCTGGTCGACATCAACCCGCTGGACGAGCTCGACTACCTGGACGAGGACGGTGACACGCTCCGGATCGGAGCGATGGTTCGCCACGTGACCTTCGAGCGACCCGTTACAGAAGGCCCCACCGGCCGCCTCCTGTCAATGGCCGCCCACCATGTCGGTCACCTACCGATCAGGATCAGGGGCACCTTCGGGGGCAGCCTGGCCCATGCCGACCCGGCCGCCGAGTGGTGTGTGATCGCCCTGTTGCTCGATGCCGAGTTGTCGACCCGGAGCCCGTCCGGCGGTCGTGACATCCCTGCGGCCGGTTTCTTCCAGACCGTGTTCACCACCGCTCTCGAACCGGAGGAGCTCCTGGTGGAGGCTCGCCTTCCTAAACTCTCCCCGCACACCCGGGTCGGGTTCCAGCAGTTCAGCCGCCGGGCCGGTGATTTCGCCCTGACCATGGCCGCAGTGGCTCTCGAATCCGATGACGGGAAGGTCGGGAACCCCCGGATAGCGCTCGGTGGCGTGAGCGATCGCCCGCTTCGAGCCGCTGAGGCGGAGCAGGCGCTGGAGGGTCAGCCCGCCACCGAGGAGTCCTTCCGGGCCGCCGCCGAGATCGCCGCTCTCGAGATCGACGCGATCGGCGATATCCACGGGTCCGCCGATTACCGGCGGGACCTGGTCCGCGCCCTGACCCGACGAGCCCTTGAGCAGGCGATAGCCGCGTGATCCCGTGGATCGGGCAGCCGCTCCCGCGCTTCGAGGATCCACCCCTGCTCACCGGCGAGGGCCGGTTCGTCGCCGACCTCACCGGGGATGCCTCCTTCCTGAGGTTCGTCCGTAGCCCGGTCGCCCACGGCCGGATCGTTTCCATTGGAGTGCCCGAGGGGATCACCGCCTTCACCGCCGGGGACGTCAAGGAGGTGCGTCCCATCCGGCCGCTGCTCCACCGGGCCGACTTCCATCCCATCGAGCAGCCGGTACTGGCCTCCGGCAAGGTCCGCTTCGTAGGTGAGCCCGTCGCGGTCGTGGTGGCGGCCACGCCGGAGGAGGCGGAGGATGCAGCCGAGCAGGTCTTCGTGGAAATCGAGCCGGAAGACCGGGTGGTCAGCGCTCCCGACGCCATCCGCCCCGGCGCGCCGGCCGTGCACGACCACGTGGAGGACAACGTGGTCGTAGACGCCCGCTTCGAGACCGAGGGGGTTGACGAGGTCTTCGCGGGCGCCGCGGCGGTGGTGGAGTTCGACCTGCGCTCCCGGCGCCAGAACGCCCTTCCTCTGGAGGCTCGAGGCTCCGTTGCCTCCTACGACCCGCGTTCGGGTCGGACCACCCTTACCGCTTCCGTCCAGTCGCCTCATGTGGTCCGCACCGTCCTCGCCGATCTGCTCGGCATGCCCGAGTCGGACCTCAGGGTGGTGGTCCCGGATGTGGGCGGAGGATTCGGGCAGAAGTTCTGCCTGGCGCCCGAGGACGTGGTGACCGCCTGGGTGGCGAGACGGCTCCGCGCCACGGTGTCGTGGGTGGAGGATCGGCGCGAGAACCTGATGTCCTCCTTCCACAGCCGCGACCATCACTACCGGGTAAGGGGCGCCTTCGACGCGGGCGCCCGGCTGCTGGCGGTGGATGCGGATCTGCTGTGCAACATCGGCGCCTACTCCTGCTACCCGGTCACCTGCGGGGTGGAGCCGCTGATGGCGCTGGCCGAGTTCCCCGGGCCCTACGACTTCCGTACCTACCGGGTCCGGTCCCGGGGCGTCACCACCAACACCTGCCCGATGGCGCCCTACCGGGGGGTGTCGAGACCGGTGATCACACTGGCCATGGAGCGTCTCATGGATTTGGCGGCGGTCCGCTTCGGGATCGAGCCCACCGAGATCAGGCGCTGCAACCTGGTGTCGGAGTTCCCCTATACCTCGGCCACCGGCCTGGTGTACGACGAGGGTTCCTACGTGGAGGCCCTGGACCGGGCTGTCGAGGCAATCGGCCTGGAGGACTTCCGGGGTCGCCAGGCGGTGGCCCGGTCCGAGGGCCGCTACCTCGGGGTCGGTTTCTCGGTGTTCTCGGAACGCACCGGCTACGGGACTTCGGCCTTCGCCGCCCGGAGCATGGATGTGACGCCCGGATACGAGACCGTGGACCTGACCATGGACCCGTCCGGCAACGTGGAGGCCCGGTTGGGGGCCTCCCCGCACGGGCAGGGGTTGGAGACGACCCTGGCGCAGCTGATCGGGGATGAACTGGGAGTGGAACCGGCCCGGGTCCGGATCGTTCACGGCGACACCGACCGCACGCCGTACGGCTGGGGCACCTTCGCCAGCCGGTCCCTGGTCATCGCCGGGGGAGCGTCCCGCCTGGCGTCCGGCCGGCTGCGGGCCAAGCTGGCCGCCATCGCCTCCGCGGAGCTCGAGGCGGCGCCCGAGGACATCGTCATCCGGGCCGGCCGGGCGACCGTGGCGGGTACGGATGCCGGGATCGATGTGGCGGAACTGGCCCGCCTCGCCTACCACTCCAGCCACCGTCTGGCGGCCGGCTTGGATCCCGGTCTCACCGCCACGGCCACCTACGATCCGGCCGGGACCTTCTCCAACGCCTGCCATGCCGCAATGGTGGAAGTGGATCCGGAGACCGGTGGGGTGCGGGTGGATCGGTTCGTGGTGGTGGAGGACGCCGGGCGCCTCATCAACCCGATGATCGTGGACGGCCAACTCCACGGCGGCGTAACCCAGGGGATCGCGGGCGCCCTGTACGAGGAGATCCGCTATGACGGAGAGGGCAACATCCTGACCACCTCGCTCATGGACTTCCTGCCACCCACCCTGGCAGAGGTTCCCACCTTCGAGATCCACCACCTCGAGACCATCTCTGACGCCACCATCACCGGCGCCAAGGGCTTGGGGGAAGGGGGCACGATCGGCGCGCCGGCCGCCATCATCAACGCGGTCGCCGATGCGCTCCGGCCCCTCGGAGTCGAGGTCACCGAGATGCCTGCAACCCCGTCCCGGCTGCGTAGGCTGGTAAGCGAGAGCGAGAGGATTCCCGCATGAGCGAGCGAACCAAGGTCGAAGTCACCCTCGCGGTCAACGGCCGGTCCTACCGGGTCCGGGTGGAGCCCCGGCGGACCCTGGCCGACACGCTTCGAGACGATTGCGGCCTCACGGGAACCCACCTGGGGTGCGAGCACGGCGTGTGCGGGGCCTGCACGATCCTGGCCGACGGCCAACCGGTCCGAGCCTGCCTGATGTTCGCCGTCCAGTGCGAGGGCATGGAGCTCCGCACGGTGGAGGACCTGGCCGACGGTGACCGGCTCCACCCGATCCAGCAGGCCTTCTGGGAGAACCACGGGCTCCAGTGCGGCTTCTGCACTCCGGGGTTCCTGATGCTGGCCGCCGGGTACCTGGAACAGAATCCCGATCCCGACGAGGACGAGCTGCGAGCAGTGCTGTCCTCCAACCTGTGCCGCTGCACCGGGTACCAGAACATACTGAAGTCGGTGCGCCAGGCCGCCGAGGTCATGCGGGGATGAGCTATGTCGGTAGCTCGGTCAAACGGATCGAGGACCGACCACTACTGACAGGAAGGGCCCGGTTCGCCGCCGACCTGTCCCTTCCCGACCAGCTGCACATGAGGGTGGTGCGTTCGCCGGTGGCTCACGGACGGCTGCTGGAGATCGACACCTCGGAGGCGCAAGCCATGGACGGGGTGGAGGCGGTCTGGACCCGTGACGACGTTCGGGAAGTACCGCCGATCGACTTTCGCATGGCCTGGGTGGAGGGCTTGGAACGGTTCCGCCAACCCATCCTCGCCGCCGACCACGTCCGCTACGTGGGCGAGCCGGTAGCGATCGTGCTAGCCGCCGACCCTTACCTGGCCGAGGACGCCGCCGAGCTGGTCTTCGCCGGCATTGAGGAGCTCGATCCGGTGGTGGATCCGCTGGCGGCCAGGCCGGCGGCCATCGAGACGACGGTGGTGGAGAAGGCCTACGGGGATCTCAAGGAGGCGTTCGGGGACGCTCCGCTCGTGGTCGAGATGGAGCTGGCGGTGGGGCGGCACTCCGGGGTGCCCATGGAGACCCGGGGAGCGGTGGCCTACTACGACCCGATGAGGTCGGTGCTGGAGATGTTCGGCGCCGCCAAAGTACCCCACCACAACCGGGCCGCCATCGCCTCCATGCTCGGCCTTCCGCTCGGCGCCGTGGTTCTCCGGGAAGGTCACGTGGGAGGAGGGTTCGGCATCAGGGGAGAGCTCTATCCCGAAGACGTGCTGGTGTGCCTGGCCGCCCTCCGGCTCGGGCGCCCCGTCCGCTGGGTGGAGGATCGCCGGGAGCACATGCTGGCCGCCAACCACTCCCGCGACCAGGTCCACCGGATAAGGGCGGCGGTGGAGTCCGACGGCTGGATAAGGGGTGTGATCGACGAGTTCTGGGTGGATCAGGGGGCCTATCTGCGAACCCATCAGGTGACGGTCACGGAGCTGACCACCTCCATGCTCCCGGGACCGTACGCATGGCCTGCATACCGGAGCCGCGGTCACGTGATGCTCAGCAACAAGACCCCGTGCGGCACCTACCGGGCCCCCGGCCGGTACGAGAGCACCTTCGTGCGCGAGCGCCTGATCGAGGTGATAGCCCACCGGCTCGGTCTTGACTCGTCCGAGGTTCGCCGACGCAACCTGATTCCCCCCGAGCGCATGCCTTTCGAGAGGGGGATCGCTGCGCTGGGGACCGAGTTGACCTACGACTCCGGCGATTATCCGGGCCTCTTGGACCGGACCCTCGAGTACCTGAACTACCGGCAACTGGCCGATGATCTCGCACGGAGGCGGTCGGATGGCGAGCTGGTGGGCCTCGGGATGGGGTTCTTCGTGGAGAAAAGCGGTCTCGGTCCTTTCGACGGGGTGAGGGTCACCGTGGACGAGGCGGGAGACGTGCTGGTCATCACCGGCGTGGCCTCGATCGGTCAAGGCGTCGAAACGGTGCTCGCACAGGTGTGTGCCGATGAGCTGGGTGTGGGAATCGAATCGGTGCGGGTGCGCCACGGCCAGACCGATGACCTCGCCTACGGGATGGGCGCCTTCGCCAGCCGGGTCACCGTCATGTCCGGCTCCGCCACCCTGATCGCCGCCCGCCGCGTGCGACGCAAGGCCTTGGACGTGGCGGCTGCGGCGCTGGAAGCCGATCCGGATGACCTCACCATCGAACGGGGCCGGGTGTTCGTCCGTGGTTCACCGGGTGGGCCGGCCATCACGCTGGGTGAGGTGGCACGGAGGCTCCGTCCCGGCCTGACCGGTGGCGAGCCCGGCCTGACCGCCGAGGGCTGGTTCGAGGCGCACCACATGGCCTATCCCTATGGCATCCACGCCGCGGTCGTCCGGGTGGATCCCGATTCCGGCCGGGTAGAGGTGGAACGGTTCGTGGTGTCCTACGAGGTCGGCAAAGCGGTCAACCCGGAGTTGGTCAACGGCCAGATCGCGGGCGGCGCCGCCCAGGGCATCGGGGGCGCGCTGCTCGAGGACTTCGCCTACGACGAGTCCGGCCAACCCCTGGCGGCCACGTTCATGGACTACCTGATGCCCACCATTGCCGAGATGCCGGACGTGGAGGTGCTGCTGCTCGAGGAAGCGCCCAGCCCGCTCAATCCGCTCGGCGTGAAGGGAGCGGGTGAGGGGGGTATCACCGCGGTGGGGGCGGCCATCGCCAACGCCGTGGCTGAGGCTCTCGGCTGCTCGTCCGAGGTTGCCCGGATCCCCCTTAGCCCCGAGCGGGTGCGGCGCATCCTCGCGAGTGTCCGGGAGGAAACCACTGCCGGTCAGGTGGTTTCCGGCATGTGATGGCGCTCGGCGGACAGCATCCGAGTGGTCGGCGTCCGCACAGTCGTCCATCGTCAGGTGGTCGTAGTCGGCCTGGAGCCGGCCGGCGCCCAGGTCATCCACCACCAAGGAGACCTCGTCCGGGAGGTCCGGCTCGTGTAGTGCGGTGCCGTTGATCCTGGCGTCTTCTTCAAAAACGCAGCGGCGGAGGTCTGGCTGGAGTCCTTCTGCCCGGCTACCGGCCGTACGGCCACTCCAGGACCATCCGATGCTGAGGCTCGGTCTGGGGCGTCGGCTTGTGGCCCCCTTTCCGGTCACCGTCTGCCCGTAGCGTCTGGAGCAGGTCGATCACCTCGCCGGACCCCGCGTACCTGTGCCTTCGGAGCCAGCATCCCACTACGGTCCCGGTCCGCCCGCTGCCTCCCCAGCAGTGCACGTAAACGTTGCAGCCCTCCCGGAGGTGGTGGTCGATCACGTAGAGGGTCGCGATCATCTCGTTTTCTGATGTCACGCCATTGTCCGCTATGTCGCGGCGCACCACCGTCGCGTGGCTTTCGGCCGCCCGGGTGTCGTAGCGGTTCATCTTGCTGTCGGTCCCGCCCGGACAATCCTGGGTCAGGTTGACCGAACAGGTTGATACCGGCGTCGAGGAGCTCGCCCACCTTGTCGTTCCGGGATCGGGGTTGGGATACGCGCCGGCAGCGAACCGGCCCGGTATCACCCAGTAGGACCGATCGGTCGGCCCATAGGCCCGCCGCCGGCCAGGTCCATATCCTGGAACCGGCCATGGGAGGGTGCCGGGAGGACCGGTCCGCCCTCGCGCAAGGCCGGCAGGGTAGGAACCGAGGCCATGAGACGGTCGTGGTATTCGAGCTTGGTGCGCCAGCGGGAGGGTATGGCGTCGGCTCCATGGAGCACGCCTAGGAGGCCGCCTGCTATTGCACCGGTGGTGTCCGCGTCCTTGCCCCTGTTCACCAGGGCCACCAGCACATCCTCGAACGATCCGTCCTGCTGGATGGCCCAGACGCTGCAGGCGAGCGAGTCGATCACGTACCCGCCGGTTCGCAACTTCGCCACGTCCAGATCGGGATCGATGTCCAGCGCTCCCATCACCTCCTCGTCGAGGTCCAGGCTTCGCGCAGAGGACAGCGCAACGGCGACCGGTGCCCCTTCCAGAAGCGAGTTCACGATCTCTCCGTAGGCTATGCAGCTGTCCACACAACGCATGTGGGCGTGGGTGATCGCCGAGATCTCGGCCAGTTCCTGCCGGCGCGCCGCTCCGTCGCGTCGGGCGAGGGCGGTAGGGATGCAGCGCATCAGCGAGCCGTTCCCGCAAGAGGACTCGCCGGTGTTGCCGCTCCCTAGTGGATCGCCCGTGCGCTTGAGGCGGCCCAAGGCCCGTGAGGTAGCGCCGCCGATGTCCCTCGGGTGCGAGTTGAGCCATTCGAGCATGTTGGCCGCTACCCGCTGGAGCGTGTAGGGGCCGTCGAGGTAGGCGGACAGAACCGCCCAGGTCAGATCGGTGTCGTCGGTGCCCTCCCCAGGTTTCCAGTTGAGGGCACCACCCCCGGTGACTTCCCGATGGACCCCGAACCGGCGAACGATCTCGGACGGGTTCATGAACTCCAGGGTGGCGCCGAGCGCGTCGCCGGCCGCCACGCCCAGCAGCCCGCCGACGATGCGGCTCTCGACGTCCATCGTCAGCTGCGCCGATCGATCAGACCACCCGGCGCTCTCAGGCCGGCCGGCTGGTGTGAGACAGTGCCACGGCGGCGTGAAGAGCCGTGCCGGTGATCATCGCCTCCTCGTCGAAGACGGCCCGGTTGGAGTGGAGTCCGGCTGCCTGGCCCGGTTCCAGCTCGGGAGGGCAGGCCCCTAGGAACGACATGGTTCCAGGGACCTCCCGGAGCACGTAACCCCAGTCCTCGGCGCCCATGATCGGCGAGTCCATCCACACCACGCGCTCGTCGCCCAGGGTGTCTCGGGCCACCGTGTCCACCCAGGCTGTGTGATCGGGGTCGTTGACGGTCACCGGATATCCCATGGTGATCTCGACCTCGGCATCCATGCCGTGGGCTGCGGCGATGTTCGGAACCACCCGGGTGATCAGGGCGTGAAGCCGGCGGCGAGTGCTGTCGGAGACGGCTCGGATCGTTCCGACCAGCAGGGCGGTCTCGGGGATCACGTTGTGGGTGGTCCCGGCGTCGACGGTCGCAAAGGTGATCACGCCCGGATCGAAGACGTTGATCCGGCGGGTGATGGCGGTCTGCGTGGCAAGGATGATCTCCGCAGCCACCGGAATCGGGTCGTAGGAGAGGTAGGGGGCCGAGGCATGGCCTCCCTTGCCCCGGATCGTGACCCGTACCTCATCGTCCGAAGCGAGTTGCGCGCCCTTACGGTGGAGCAGCATGCCGGTGCGCGTCCAGGTGTTCACGTGGATGGCGAAGGCGCCGGAGGGCCGGTCCTCCACCGTGTCCAGCAGACCCTCCTCGAGCATGAAACGCGCCCCGGCGAAGCCTTCCTCGCCGGGTTGGAACATGAATAGCGCGGTGCCCGCCAGGCCCGACTTCATCGAGGACAGCAACCGGGCCGCCCCGACCAGCATGGCCGTGTGGAGGTCATGGCCGCAGGCGTGCATGAACCCGTCATTGCGGCTGGCGAACTCCAGGCCGGTCTCTTCCGTCACCGGCAGGGCGTCCATGTCGGCCCGGAGCAGGGTTACCGGGCCGGGTTGGTCACCCTCCAGCACAGCCACGATCCCGCTTGTGGTCTCGTGGAGAACGATGTCGAGAGGCAGGCCTTCCAGGGCGTCGAGCACGATCCGGCGGGTCTCGGGGAGGTGGTTGCCCCGCTCGGGAGATTGATGCAGGAGACGCCGCAAATCCACCAGGTCAGGGAAGAGGTGCTGGGCGGCTGCTCGGAGGTCAGACACGGTGCCGGATGGTACCCGCTCCGCGATCCGTGGGGTCGGAGCCGTAACATGGCGGGGCAGGAGGTTGGTCGTTGATCGTAGACGGGCATGTTCATCTCAGCGACGATCCGGAGCCCGCCCGAGGTTGGCCTCCGTTCACGGCCGACGACCTGATCGCGATCATGGACGAGGAGCTCCCGGTCCCGGGCGGCCCGCGAGTGATCGACCGGGCGGCGGTCATGCCGATGTTGCTCCCCACCCAGCGGGCCGACCTCAGCTTCCGTGAGCAGCACCGTCCGGTGATCGAAGCGATCCGCAAGTACCCGGACCGGCTCGTAGGGACGTTCATGCTCAATCCGCACCTGGGCGTTGATGCCGGCCTGGCCGAACTGAGACGCCTGGTGGCCGAGGACGGGTTCCGCATGGTGAAGCTGCACCCGACCGCCCACGCCTACTGGCCCAAGGCGCGCGACTTCACCGATCCGGTCCTGGAGGAGGCCGCCCTGCTGGACATCCCGGTTCTCATCCACACGGGAGATCCACCCTTCGCGGTCCCGGCCCTGATGGAGCCGCTGGCCGCCGACCATCCGGACACGACGGTGATCCTGGCTCATCTCGGAACCCAGAAGATCGGGTATGCCGACGACGCCATCAACGTGGCCCGGCACTGCGACAACGTCTACCTGGAGACCGGATGGGGCCATCAGCCAAGGGTTGCCGAGGCGGTGCAGACCATAGGGGCTAGGCGCATGGTGTTCGGTAGCGATTGCCCGGTGCAGGATCCCTACAGCCAGCTACGCATTGTAGAGACCCTCACGCGGCCGGGTCCGCTCGGGATCAACCTGAGCAGGTCCGATATGGAGGCCATCATGGGGGACAACCTGGCCCGGCTCCTACGCCTCTGAGCCTTCGAACGGATGATGCTCTATACCGGGAGGACGGGAGGCGCCGTCAATGCAAGACGGATCCTCCGTTCACGGCGATCAACTGGCCGGTCACGAAGTCCGAGTCCGCAGACGCCAGGTAGAGCATGGTGCCGGTGAGGTCGTCCGGTGTCTCGGCCCTAGGGATCGCTCGCCGGGCGATGCTCCGCACGGGGGCATCCCCACCGAGGCGGAGGGCCGATTCGGTCTCGGTGAAGCCGGGCGCCACCGCGTTCACCCGGATCCCGTCGGGTCCGAGCTCGTGGGCAAGCGTTCTGGTCAATGCCCAGATTGCGCCCTTCGAGCTCACGTAGTGGGCCATTCCGGGCACTCCCGACAGCACCAGGTCGGAGGACATGTTGATGATCTTTCCGTATCCGGCCTCCCGCATACCGCCGGCGACGGCTTTGACCATCAGCCACATGCCCTTGACGTTGACGGCCATCGTCCGATCCCACTCCGCTTCGGTGATCCTGTCGAATGGCTGCCGGCGGAGCCCTGCCATATCGGCGGCGTTGTTCACCAGGATGTCGACCGTGGCGACGTTCCTCCGGGTGCGTTCGACCATGCGGTCCACGCTCTCTGCATCCGCCACGTCGGTCCGGATGGCCAGGGCCCTGCCTCCGTTCCGGACAATCGAGTCGGCAACTTCATGGGCTAGGTCACCCTGGATATCGGCGATGACCACCCATGCCCCTTCGTCGGCGAACCGCTCGGCGACCATCCTTCCGATTCCCTGGGCCCCTCCGGTCACGATGGCCGTCCGTCCGGCCAGGGCGGCGGCCGTCATATGGCGGTCCATCCGCCATCGTGGGTCATGACCGCACCGCTGACGAAGCGAGAGGCGTCGCTGGCCAGGTAGAGGACCAGGGGAGCGAGCTCCTCGGCGGTCGAGGCTCGCTGGAGCGGAACCCTATCTCGCAGAGTGCGCTGGAGGTGGGCCTCCTGTTCGGGGGTGGCGAAGTTGCCGGCCCGCTTGCTCAGATTGGTGCCGAGGTGCCAACCGGGAGCTACGGCGTTGGCGCGCAGCCCGAACTCTCCGTAGTCGGCCGCGGTCTGGAGGGTGAGTCCGATCATGCCCGCCTTGGAGGCGGCGTACCCTGCCTGGGAGATGACGTCAGGGTGGAATCCCCTCATCCCCAGCACCGAGGCGATGTTCACGATGGACGGGCTTTCGGCGGTCAGCATCATCGGAATCAGGGCTCGGGTACAGAGGAAGGCGCTCCGCAGGTTGACCGCGATCACATCGTCCCATTCCTGGACCGGGATATCCGCCACCCGCCTCGACGGTGGGGAGTTGCCGGCGTTGTTGATCAGCACGTCGACGCCCGATCCGGTCTCCGCCACCCGCTCGGCCATCCCCTCGACAGCGGTCTCATCCGCCACATCGCATTCGATCGCCCAGGCCCGACCGCCGGCCCCGGTCACCAGCGAGGCGGTCTCCTCAGCGGCGGCCGGATCGATGTCCACCGGGATGACCTCCGAACCCGCCTCGGCCAGGATCCGGCAGAAGGCTCTCCCGAACCCCCCGCCGCCACCGGTCACCACGGCCCGCCGCCCGGCCATCGAGAACCGCTCTTCGATCATGGCGCATACCTTCTTGCCCGTGCCGGTGCCGATCCTAGGACGCCGGCGAGGAACCGATGGGGTTCAGTCCTCTCCTATGCCTCGGCAGGCGTTGCGGAGGGCGTGTCCTAACTCTCCGGCGCCTGAGTAGGTGATGACCAATTCATCCATTGCCCTTGTCATGCCGACATAGACGATGCGCTTGGCGGCGTCGGTCTGTTCCTCCTCAGGGACATCGTGGGCGTAGACCTGGTTGACACCTCCGATCACGATCCGGCTGAACTCCAGGCCCTTGAGGCCGTGGATGGTCGATACCCGGATCTTGTCGCGGATGCCCATGGCCAGGTCTCGGCGGTCCTCGGAACGCTTGCCGCCCCTGTGCTGGATGTGGAAATAGGGAAGGTCTCTCCTCCTGCACTCCTTCCACAATTCGTCCTGGAGGTCCCGGTGTCCATACATGACGGCGATGTCCTTGACATTGACCCCTTCGGAGACGAGGCGCGCCACCTCGGCGGCCATGGCCCGGGCCTCGTCTCGAAGGTCCCCGCACTCGAGGACCCTGGGAACGGGGCCCTGCCGGTAGCTCGCCTCGGGAAGGATCAACCCGTCCTCATCGAGTCTCGTGGTTGATCCTTCGGTGGCGGATCCATCCAGGAAGCTCCAGGCGAGCTCCAGGATCTGTCTCGTGTTGCGGTAGTTGCGCCGGAAGATCGTGGTGCGTCCGCGGGCGGTCATCTCAGGCGGGTTCCAAGTCATGGCACGCCGGTAGACATTCTGGGCGCTGTCCAATGCCAGGACGAGGTGACCGGCGTGGTAGGAGCGCAGGTCCAGGCCGGCGGGTCGGAGGTTCCGGCGGGGCGTCTTGAGCATCGCGTAGGCCAGGTCGAGGCCCGCGTGATCGAAGTCCTGGGCCTCATCGACCAGCACGATGTCGTACCGGAGGGAGTCGGGCAGCCGGTTGGCCGCGTCCACGGCACGGCGCCGTTGGTCTTCGAAATCCAGTTTTCCCGGCGCTCCCGCCTTTCCTGCAAGCCGGAAGGCCAGCCGGTCGATGTTGGTCACGGTCATGCGGTCGCCCCGGTCGACCATCGCCTTCAAGGCGTTGGCCAGCAACCGGTTGTAGCACAGCACGAGAATGCGGAAGTTCCGGAAGTTGTGGTGCAGGAAGCGGGCTCGGTGGGTCAGCACCAACGTCTTGCCGCTACCTGCCACGCCTCGGAGCATCCGGTATCCCCAGCCCATGTGCTCGGCCAGTCTCTCCTGGCGGCGGTCCATAACCCGGATGATGTCTTGGGAGGCCACGTCGGGTTCCTGGAACAGGGGCAGAGTCTGGCCTCGCTCCGGTTCCGCCCCGATCACCGTCGGATCGATGACCACGCGGGGATTGACCTCCGCGCGTACCCGGTTCTCCTCCTGCTCGCTCAATGGAGCGGCGATCTCAGCGCCCAGTATCCGTCTGACAGACGCGTGAAGGCGGGTCTCGGTCATGTCCGTTCCAAGCAGCAGGGCCTGGTTGTCCGAGAGTTGGCATCCCTCGACCGGCTGGTCCTGGTCCGGAAACGCCACCACATGGCGGACCGGCAATGAACGAACCAGCGACCGGTCGATCCGGGCCTGCAGATAGGCGGCACGCTCGGCGACGTCCTCCCTTATCCCGACGATCGATTCCTCTTTCAACACGTGGCGCATCCACCGGGGCCTGCGGCGGCCCGCCCTCGGCGCCGGGGGTGCTTCCACCAGGAGGATGCCGGCGCCCGGGTCCAGGACCAGGAGGTACGGAGGTTTGTCGTTTTCCGCCTCTAGCCAGACCGTGGTCTCGTCCGGCAGGAAGTCGCGCACTGCCCGGGCCACATGCCGGAGCCGATCGGGCACGCTGGACCGGCTGGGAATGTTTTCGGGAATCAGGAACGCCATAGGGCGAACATGTTACGAGGATGCATGGTCCGGAACCTGCTAGCGGGCATAGCGTCCCAGCACCACCAGGCGGCCGTGGTCGGTAAGCCGCAGCGTTTCGTAGCTGCGACCCTTCGGAGTGATCGCTTCCAGGATGCCACCGTCGATCAGCTGCTCGATCTGATCGTCGATCTGGTCGGTGGTCAGCATGGCCAGCTGCGCGAAACAGCTGTGCAGGGTCAGGTTCCGATCGAGCGGGTAGGGCCCGCCGCCGTCTCCCCGCAGCGTCCGGACGAGGTTACGCCGGGACCACTGGCCTCGGGAGACGCTGTCGACCAGGATCAGGATGCTGAGGGTGGCGGTCTCCTTTACCGCCTCCTGTACATGATCCGGATGTATCTCGATCTCTTTCCACGGGCGGGGCAGGTCGGGGGTGCAGGCGTCGCAGCCACCGCAGGTGTCGAATCCCGGATCGCTCTCACCGAGGTAGGCCAGCATCTCGCGCCGCCGGCAATCGGAAGGGCGACGCGCCAGTTCTCGGGCCCTGATCGCCCGCTGTTCCACCGACTCGTGCTGGTTGAGCAACAAGTCGCGCAGGCGGGGCCTGTCCGGCTCCACGTCCTCCATGCGATCGAACACCCAACCGAACCTCCAGCCGGTGAAGTCGCACACGTCTGACTTCTGCAGATCCAAGAGCACCGTTTCGATTTCCCTGGGCGTCAAGCCGAGGCGGTCCCGCCAGGCCTTCCACCGGTAATCGCCACCGACCTTCTCGGCGTGCCGCAGAACCGCCCCCGCTCGTCCGGCCCGCGCCGGGTGCGTTTGCCGGTACGCGTCGAACCGTGACCAGGTGTCCTCTACGAGCGTGACCCGGCCTTGCAGGACGAAGTCCTGATGCCTGCGGATGGCGCCGATCCCGTCCAGGTAGTGCAGGGCCAGTGCCGTAGCCTGATCCCGTTGCCCGTCGTGCTCGTCAGGCTGGTCGGAGAGCGAGGCGGGGTCGAGAAAGTTCATTCCTGGTCCAAGCCGGTCGAACACCTCGTAGACCTCGTCGAGTTCCGGAACGGAGGACCGGACGAAGTAACCGTGGATCCGGCAGTCCCGCGGAGTGACCATGAGCACCGCCGTGCCCGTCTCCGGCCTTGTACCGTCACGGGCGCCGCGGGCCACCCGGCCGGTCTCCTGCACGTACTCCTCGATGGAGGCGGGCATCTCGAGATGCACGATCAGAGCGATGTCAGGCTTGTCTATACCCAGCCCGAAGGCCTTGGTGGCCACCACCACGTCGATCTCGCCGTGACGGAAGGCGTCCTCGGTGTGCTCCCTCTCGGTGTACTCCATGGCGCCGCTGTAGGGACGCACCCGGTGCCCGAAGAGGCGCAGCAGCGATGACAGCCGGGTGGTGTCCTTGGGGGTGGGGGCGTAGACGATGGCGCTCTTGCGCCGGAAAGCCTCCACCACCCTGGCGACCTGGAGGTCCCGATCCCGCTTATCCCGGCATCGCTCCACGAAGTAGCGGATATCCTCCCGGTTCGCCGAACCGGTCAGTTTGGACGGGTCCGACAGTTCCAGCAGGGCGGATATGTCATCGAGCACCTCGGGAGTGGCGGTGGCGGTCACCGCCAGCACGGGTAGCCGTTGGGAGGTGACGGCGGAGACGGCTCGCGGGATCACGGCGTACTCGGGCCGGAAAGAATGGCCCCACAGCGAGATGCAATGGGCCTCGTCGATGGCGACCCTCCTCACGTCCACCTTCTCCAGCCAGGATCGGAACATCGGTGACCACAACCGTTCCGGGCTCACGTAGAGCAGCTTGATGTGGCCGACGCCAGCGGCGCGGAGGATGTCGCGCTGCTCGGCCTGGCCGACGCCCGCGTATATGGCCGCCGCTTCGGTGACCCCCCTGGCGCGCAGGTTGTCGACCTGGTCCCTCATCAGGGCGATCAGGGGCGAGACCACCAGCGTCACGCCGGGGGAGAGGAGGGCGGGCACCTGGTAGGTCACCGACTTGCCCGATCCGGTGGGGAGGACGGCCACCACGTCCTCGCCGCTCATGAACCGGGTCATGATTTCCTCCTGGCCGGGTCGCCAAGCCTTGAAGCCGAGCCACTCGCGGGCCGTTTCGAGCCGTTCGCGGATGGCGTCGGGGCCGAGCGGCTCGCCGTCGGAGACGTAGAGGGCGCTCTGGGATAGCGTTCTGATCCCGGGGATGCTGTCGATCCGGCGTTGCCGTTCCTCGTCGAGATCGATGCGCAAATGGTCGGTGATTGCCCGGTAGGCCTGTTCGGGAGTGTTCACGTTCACCTGCGTAGGGGGTCCGGAGAGGCTTTGCAGCAGCACATCTCGGTAGCCGACCGGACGGCGGAGCCGGTTGTCGAGCACCACGGTGACACCCTCGTCGTCGGTGGATCGGATCAGCCTCCCGACCCCCTGGGCGAAGGCGATGGCGGCCCTGGGGACGATGTACAGGGCGAAGGGATCCCGGCCCTGCCGCTCGATCAGGTCCATGCGGGCGGCCACCACCGGATCGCCTATCGAGTCGAACGGGATCTTCTCGATGATCAGGAGACGTAATGCCTCTCCAGGGATGTCCACCCCTTCCCAGAACGATCTCAGTCCCAGCAACGAGGCGGACCGGTCGGTTCTCATGCGCTCGACGAGCGCCGGGGAGGAGTCGTCTCCCTGGGCGAGGAGTTCGAGCCCCAGAGGCGCCAGATGGGGACGGGCGTGGTCCCGGACGTACTCGAGCCGGGCGCGGGCGGTCATCAGCGCCATGGCGCCGCCGTTGCCGGCCACGCACAGCCGCGGGATCTCGCGGGCCTCCGTCTCGGTGAAGCGATCCATGAGGCTGCTTCGCGGAGCAGGCAGGTAGTCCGTGAGCAGCAGCAGGTGCTGTTCAGGAAGCCTGTCGAACGGGGAGTCGAGCACCTCGGTTCGGGCCGAGCCGATGCCGAGACGCCTGATCAGGTAGTCGAAGCTGTTCCCGCTCCGCAGCGTTGCCGAGGTGAGCACGGTCGAGTGGCTGCGCTCCCAGAGGTCCGACAGCATGCCGGCCACGGAGAGCGGAACCCTCCGAAGAGCCCACCGCCAGATGCTCTCGTCGGTGCCATCCTCATTCCCGAGCTCCTCCATCTCGGATGCCGTGCCGGCGTAGGAGACCTCGGCGATGTTGATCCATTCCGTCGTGCCGGGATCGTCCTCGTCCTCGAAGAGACGTAGGTCGGTCGAGGCCCGCAGCACGGCGCCGACCAGCTTGTCCGCCTCCCGCAGCTCCCTGCCCAGCCGGGCAATCTCATCCTCCAGCGCGTAGCGCCGGTACCGGCCCCGCAACACCTTCGGAACCACGAAGTCGTCGAGGCTGTCGACCAGCCTCCGCAGACCGTTGCGCATGGCCCGTTCCCGCTGGATGACCGTCCGGTAGGACGGGTGGCGGGTGTCGACACCCCGCCGGATCCGGTAGGAGGCGCCGTAGCGGGCGGCTTCCTCGCGGGTGACGCCGGTCCGGTCCCTCAGGTATTCGGTGAGGGGAGAGCCGAACGCCTCGATGGCGGCGCGGGCATGGTCCACGGCTTGGCGCATCGCCGTGATCTTCTCGTCTCCGAGGCCGGCGCCGGTGGCGGACGCCAGTCTGGCCGCCAGCCCTCGCCGGTGGGTGCGGTCCCAGATGGCGAGGCACAATCGTTCGAGTTCTTCGCCGGTCACGGCGCGGCCGGCGGCGGCGGTGACCGAATCCTCCAGGTCGTGGGCCTCGTCGATGATGAGGTTGAAGCCGTCGTCGAGACCCGGATCCGTGGCGAGAAGGGCATGGTTGAGGATCGCTACGTGGGAGTGCCTCAACGCGTGTCGGGCACGGCGATAGAACTCCAGCGCGTCGAGCGGGTCTCGCACCAATCCCGGCCGGGTTGAGACGCGCAGTTTCCAGCGGAAGAACCGCATTGGGGCCAGCCGATCTCTGATCGCCGCGGTGCGAAGGTCGGCCCAGTCCCCGCTCGGTGTCTCCGCCGCCCAGCCGCAGAGGATCGCCAGGGCCATTCCCACGTCATGATGGAAGGAAGTCCGGTCCGGATCCTCTTCCAGGCCGGTGAGCTCCGCATCCAGAGCCTTCAGGCTGATGTAGTTCGCCCGACCCTTCATGATCACCTTGGAGAACGGTCCGATCTGGGTTTCGAGTTCCTCCAATGTGGCCAGGATCTGATCCTGCAGTACCCGCGAGTGGGGGGTGATCACAGCCTTGAGCCCGGAGGCCCGGGCCATCTCGATTGCGGGGACCAGGTAGGCCAGGGTCTTGCCGGTTCCGGTTGGCGCCTCGATCATGGTCCGCGAGCCGGAGCGCGAGATGGTCTCGGACACCAGGCGGGCCATCTCGGCCTGCTGGGCACGCGGCGTTCGCCCGCCGGTCATCAAGGTCCCTCCCTCCAGGAACGCCCTGACGACCCGCTTGATGTCGAATTGGCCGGTGGGTTCGATGTCTTGTCCCGGAGCGGGTTTGGGGACCACCGCGTGGAGGGGAACCGGCTGTTTGGGCACGGTGACGAACCCGGCCCAGGGATGCCCGACCAGACCGAGAACCCGCCGCTGCAGGCGGCGACCGGGCGCGGGCCGATCGAGTTCCTCCAGCAGGTTCAGCACGATCCGGTGGGTCATCCGCGCATCCACCAGAGCATCGTGCCGGTCCCGGCCCGGGATCCCGTAGAGGGCGGCGAGGCCGTCCAGCCCCCGTCCGGGCGGGGGCCGGCTCCCGTCGGATCCCCGGATGCCCGCGCCCGCCCGTGGGTGGACCAGATGCGCGAGTTCCAGGGAGTCGAGCCGGGGACCCGGCGGCACGTCAAGGCCGGCCGCGGCGGACGCGGCGTCGAGAACCACGAAGTCGTAGCCCAGACCGTTGTGGGCGATCATCGGACGGTCGCCGGCCCAGGCGAAGAATCGGCCGAGAGCATCCTTCAAGGAAGGTGCGCCGGCCAACTCGGCGTATTCGAGGCCTGTCAAGCGGGTGATGCGCTCGGGCAACCTGCGCTCGGGCCGGACCAGGGTCTCGAAACGGTCCGTCTCGCCTCCGGGTCCTGCGGCGACCGCCCCGATCTGGATGATCTCGTGTTCTGACGGATCCGGTCGATCGGCGTTCGTCTCCAGATCGAAGACCACGAACTCCGGCAAAGAAGGCATCCGTTGGCGATCATACAGGTCGGGGAGGCCGGCTCGTAAGTCGGTCAACAATCCTCGCCGTGCCGATGACGATCTCGCCGGGTCCGGTGGGAACACAAGGATGCATACGCTAGTATGCTGACAGTATGCGTAAACGGCGTGTCACGATCACGGTGGACGAGGATCTTCTCGAATTGGCTCAAGCGGCGGTAGGGGATGGTCATTCCCGATCGGTGAGCGAGTGGGTCGCCGGAGCCATGGCACAACGGCTAGCCACGGACCGGCGCCTCGCAACGCTCAGCGAGTTGATTCGCGACTACGAGGCTATGCACGGGGTCATCACCGAAGAGGAGATTGCCGAGCAGGCCCAGCGGGACAGGGACGCCGCTGCGGTTGCGCGGATGGCAGCCCGGCGAGTTGGATGAGCGTCATCCTTGATGCGGGCGCCTTAGTGGCGCTCGAGCGTGACGATCGCGCCATGTGGCGCCGTCTCAAAGCGGCCCTGCACTCTGGGAGCCCGCTGGTGACCCACGGTGGTGTGATTGCCCAGGTATGGCGCAGTGGAACCGGCCGCCAGGCCCGCCTCGCCCGGGCGCTACGGGCGGTCGATACCCTTCCTCTCGACGACGAGTTAGGCCGGCGGGCGGGTGTGCTGCTTGCCCGTTCCGGGCTGAGCGACGCGATCGACGCGGCACTGGCCGCCATGGCCGATCACGGTGATCAGATCGTCACTTCCGACCCCGACGACCTAGCCGTCCTCGTAGCCGCCACTGACCGCCGGGTCGACGTCGTCCCGACCTGAAGCGATGTCCGCTAGGGCGAGGCAACTCGTTGCTCCCGCCTCCGGCGATTCGCCCACGGTCAGGATCGAACCGCCAAACGTGGTATCCTCGTTCTCGATCCGGCTACTAGGCCGGTTGGTGGGTTCGTAGACGGGTCTTGGTTCTTCCAGTCATCGTGACCCAAACCTGAGAAGACCTCTCTTCCTTTATCGCCCGTATCGAGGCATCGCCGTATCGAGGCGTCACCGAACCCCTGAGAAGCCCGCCGTCGCGCGGGCTGAGGAGACCAATGTCCACCACATTCGCCCAACTGGGCGTACCCAAACCAATAGGCCACGCCCTCGCTCGGCGCGGCATCACCCAACCGTTCGAGATCCAGGCAGCCACTCTGGCCGACGCGATGAAGGGCCGAGACGTGTGCGGTCGCGCTCCCACCGGCTCGGGCAAGACACTGGCCTTCGGGATTCCCCTCGTGGCCAGAGTAGGCCGTGCCCAACCGCGCAGGCCGGAAGGACTCGTGCTGGCCCCGACCCGCGAGCTCGCCGATCAGATCGCAAGCGAGCTTCGTTCCTTCTCGGGAAAGGTCCGCGTGGCAGTCATCTACGGCGGCGTTGGCTACGGCCCCCAGATCAGGGCCCTCCGCGGTGGCGTCGACATACTGGTGGCGTGTCCCGGGCGCCTCGAAGACCTGATCCATCAAGGCGTCGCCGACCTCTCCGCGGTCGAGATAGTCGTCATAGACGAGGCCGACCGCATGGCCGATATGGGGTTCATACCCGCCGTCCGGCGTTTGCTCGACCAGACCGCGAATGAGCGGCAGACGATGTTGTTCTCCGCCACGCTGGACAACGAAGTCGCCTCACTCACCCGCGACTACCAGCACCGCCCTGTACGGCACGAAGTAGGTCAGGGGACTCCCGACGTAGTCGATGCGGACCATGTGTTCTGGCACGTGGCCCGGACGAACCGTGTCGAGGTCAGCGCCCGCACGATCAATGCCGCGGGACCCACGATCGTCTTCTGCCGAACCCGTCGTGGCTCCGATCGGGTGGCGCGTCAGCTCAGTAGAGCAGGGGTCCTGACCGCGGCGATCCACGGTGGCCGGAACCAGAACCAACGCACCAGGGCGCTGAAGGAGTTCGCTTCCGGAAGGGTGCAGGCGCTGGTCGCTACCGATGTCGTCGCACGAGGCATCCATGTCGAGGATGTCAGCGCCATCATCCACTACGACCTGCCCGCCGATCACAAGGCCTACCTCCACAGATCAGGCCGCACCGCCCGAGCCGGCAAGGAAGGCATCGTGGTCTCGCTCGTCCCACCCGATCAGATCAAAGAACTCCGACACATGAAACGCCGCCTGGGCCTGCGGCAGCCGGTCACAGAGGTGGACATCACCGACATCCAACCGCCCAATGGGAAAGTACGCCGCCCCAAACCCCGCAGGGCGCCCGGCGCTCCGAGCCGGCAACCTACGACCCGCCGGAGGCAAAACGGAGGTCCGGGACGCCCGACCAGCAAGAACCGGTCTCAGCATCGGCGCAGCAACCGCAAACGCCAAGCATCCAAGAATCGCAACAAGCGGGCGCCGGCCCGAGCGAGATGACCTGAACCCGGACAACCACCCCTAGGTTCTACAAACCCCCCCCCTCGGTACAATGGGGTGGTGGGAGAGCGGCGATGAACACGCGATGAACACTTCGTTGGCAACGCCTAGCGATTTGCGCGGGACCAACGTCCTGCTGCGCCTCATCGTCATGGGGGCTGCCCTCCTTGCCCTCGTGGCCGTTTTCATGTCGCCCTTCCCGGAAGCCGCCGCTCAATCTACACCTGAACCTTATTTTGTTGTGACCCCCGCGGACGGCGCCATCAGGGTTCCGAATGACTACGCCACGACGGCAGACGTTACCGTCAGGCACACCAGGGCGCCGGGAAGTTCTCGCAACATGTTGGTTCGGGTGTACACAACCGACGGAACTGCTACGGGAGGCACGGACTATACGGCGCTGCCCTCTACCACCATAAAGCTTGGCCCAGAATCCACTGACGCCAATGGCGCTGATCTATGGGAACACACGATACGTGTTCCCATTTTGCCGAATGACGCCACCGAGGAGTCGGAAACATTCACCATTACTCTGAGCAGCTGCCTCGGCTTTTTTAATCAGTGTATAGGTGCATTCCCTGACACGGATGGCGACGGCGACAGGGAGCATTTCTTCGAAGTGACGGTAACCATAGTGGACGTGGACCGTCAAACCTCCAACATCACGGTTGCGTCGGGGGTGCACGAGGTTGAGGAAGGGAACGATGTTGTTTTCGACATGCAGGTGGACGGCAACGGCGCGGGCCACGTTGACTACGCCGTTGTAGCCGGGACGGCGGGCGCCCCGGACTTCACGGCTACCTCCGGCACGCTGTTATTTGACGGTTCTGAGTTCGGCCCTGCAACCCACCAGATCCGGGTGCCCACCCTGGACGACAACATCCTGGAGGGAACCGAGACCTTCAGCTTGCAACTGAGCAACGCCACCGGCACTCTGCAGTTCCCCGACCGCGATGGCGACGGCCGTCCCGAAGCCACCCTGGCGGTTGAAGCGACGATCACCGACAACGAGACGCCGGTGAAGGGCAGCATCTCCGACGCCATCGTCGTCACCGAGGGGAACGCCGCCTCCATAGTCGTCACGCTGGATCGCGCGCTGAAAAGCAACGAATCTGCGGAGTTCTGGGTGGGCACCATCGAAAGCCAGATATTCCCGTGCAGGGGTGGGGTCACCGCCGTAGAGGATAAAGACTACGTGTTTGTGCCCTACCACATCGTGCGCATGGAGCCGGGGGAGCAGACCAAGACGATCTCGATAAACACCATCGACGACATCCTGGACGAGCCCGACGAATGCTTCCGGGTGCGAGCCCGCGCCGTCTACGGGATAGATTTCAAAAGCTCCACCGCTCCCAAAGTCACCATCAGGGACAACGATGACCCGCCCAGCATGCGCTTCAGCGCGCCGACGGTTACCGAGCGGGACGACGACCAGACCTCCACCTTGAGCTACCGGGTGGCCCTGGACCATATCAGCGCCAAGACGGTCCATGTGGACTACGCCGCGGGGATGGCGGGGGCTGGGCAGGTCGCGGCCACGGCAGGCGAAGACTACACCGACTTCGGAACAGGAACCCTGTCCATCCCGCCGGGGAAGGTGTCGGCGGTCCTGCACGTGGAAGTGCTGGGCGACTATGACGAGGAGCCGGACGAGGTTGTGCCGGTGCGCTTCAGCAACCCGGTCAACGCCTGCTTCGCCGGCAGTGAGACCTGTCCCGGGAACCCCGTAGAGGTCACGGGAACCATCTACAACGACGACGAGCTCGTCACGCTGGCGATCACCGCGGATGCCCCCCGAGTGCGGGAGGGCGAGGCCGCATCCTTCACCCTGACTCTCTCCAGGCCGATCCCGTATGACATGACCCTTGAAGTCGATCCCAGACCCCTCGGCGGCGTCGCCACAGAAGGCGAAGACTTCGGCTCCGCCTCTTTGACCTTCGAGATCCCGGGCGGCCAGACCCAGGGCTCCGTGAGCGTGGAAACCTTCAAGGACTCGATCGATGAAGCTTATGAGGCCTTTGCTCTCTTTGTCCTCCCTGGTACCCAAACGTTCGCGGGCGCCAGCGACACGGGCCTGAAAGAGCTGTTCGGCTCCGGGTACAGCCCAGAAGATCCTCTTCAGTTGAGCATCGGAATCCAGTATGTGTCTATCGTGGATGGGCCGGCGTTGTCGGTGGCGCCGTTGCGGGAGAAGGTGAAGGAGGGGGAAACCGCTGAATTTCAGGTGACCCTGAAGCCGGTCGCCGCCACCGACGTCACCTTCACCTGGAAGACCGTGGACGGCGGCGTCGCCACCGGCGCCGCGCAGACGGCCATGGCCGGCGCCGGCAAGGACTACCGGGCCGTCGCGCCCCAGACCGTCACCATCCCCGCCGGTGAATCCACCTCGCCTGTGCTTCAGGTCATAACCCGCCAAGACACCATAGACGAGGGGGACCAGCAGTTCAGCGTCATGCTGGAATCGCCGAGCGGCGCCGTCCTCGTCAGCGAAAGAGTGATCGGAGTCATCCGCGACGACGACCCGCGGCCCACCATGTCCATCGCCGATGCGACGGTGGTCGAGGGCGGGACGCTGGAGTTTGCCGTCACACTGTCGGAGGCCTCGGAGAAGGACTTCACCGTGTACTGGGTGACAGAGGATGACACGGCCACCGTGGCCGACAAGGACTACCACGGGACGCTGGAGCGGATGCCCCTGCATTTCGCGGTCGGAGAGACCAGAAAGACCATCAGCGTGGAGTCCACCCATGACAACACGCCCGAGGTTGATGAGCAGTTCAAGGTGCAGTTGGCCCATGCCGGCGGGGCCCGGTTCGCCGACCCCACCGCCGTGGGCGTCATCACGAACGACGACGGCGTCGCCTTCTCCATCGCCGACGCGGAAGACGTGGACGAGCCA